>CENX01148530.1_pt1 | contig 19830 bp, 16 predicted proteins | sample 361321 | NCBI WGS metagenome assembly CENX01 (sample SAMEA2619678, study PRJEB7988) | marine metagenome | isolation source: saline water (ENVO:00002010), including | reverse complement strand
CCCTTGATGACAAATTTAATGAAATTAAAGATTTAATTAATATTTCAATTGAGTTGGGCGAGGATGAGGAACTTAAATCTCAACATATTTCATTAATCAATATAGATGCAGAAATAGACTCATTAGAGACAAAAAAATATTTTTCTAAGAAACATGACTTAAATAATGCTTTTATTGATATTCAGTCAGGCTCAGGAGGTACTGAAGCTCAAGATTGGGCTGAAATGCTTTTTAGAATGTATTCTAGGTGGGCAGAGGACATGAATTTTACAATAAAAATTGAAGAATACTCTGTTGGTGATGTCGCTGGAATTAAAAGCGCTAGCATGTATATTAGTGGCAATTATGCTTATGGCTGGCTTAGAACAGAAACAGGGATTCATAGATTAGTAAGAAAATCCCCTTTTGACTCTGGAAATAGAAGACACACTTCATTTGCAGCAGTTTTTGTTTCTCCTGAGCTGGAAGATGATGTTGAAATAGAGTTAGATATGTCCAAGGTAAGAATTGATACATACAGAGCTTCTGGTGCTGGAGGGCAGCATGTAAATAAAACAGATTCTGCAGTACGCCTAACTCACATTCCTACAGGCTTGGTTGTGCAATGCCAGTCTCAGCGATCGCAACATCAAAACAAAGATAGAGCAATAAAACAGCTTAAATCAAAATTATATGAAGTCGAATTACAAAAAAAAGAAGAAGAAATCAAAAAAATTGAAGATGCAAAAACTGATATTGGTTGGGGTAATCAAATAAGATCTTATGTGCTTGATCAATCGAGGATAAAAGATATTAGAACCAAACATGAGGAAACAAATACGCAGGCAGTATTAGATGGTAAAATTAATAACTTCATCAAAGAAAGTTTAAAAAATGGATATTAAAGAATTAACAAAAGTTCAGAAAGATAGAGAAGAGAAATTAAAAAAGCTGAGATCAGAAGGTTTTAACTTTCCAAATGATTTTGAAAAGAAAGATCAAATTGGGGATCTAGTAGAGAGTTACAGCTCTTTAACCAAAGATAAACTTGAATCAAAGAAAGTAGCAGTTAAAACTGCAGGCAGAATCATACTTAAAAGGGTTATGGGTAATGCTGCTTTTATGACTTTTGAAGACTCAACAGGAAGAATACAGACTTATTTCTCTAAAGATAACTTAGCTAAAGAGCTAGATGCGGTAAAAGAGCTTGATATGGGAGACATAATTGGTGTGGAAGGCTCACTATTCAGAACCAAGACAGATGAGCTGACGATAGAAGTTAAAAAGATTAGGTTGCTAACAAAATCATTAAAACCTATGCCTGAAAAACATAAAGGATTAACTGATATAGAGACAATCTATAGACAAAGATATGTTGACTTGATGAGTAACCCTGATTCTAGAGAGCTTTTTGTAAAGAGAAATAAGATTATTCAGTCTATGAGAAAAAATCTAGAAGAAGCAGGATTTTTAGAAGTTGAAACACCTATGATGCATCCTATTCCGGGCGGCGCTAATGCAAAACCATTTGAAACACACCACAATGCATTAGACAAACAACTATTCTTAAGAGTTGCACCAGAGCTTTATTTAAAAAGATTACTGGTTGGTGGATATGAAAAAGTCTTTGAAATTAATAGAAATTTTAGGAATGAAGGTATATCAACAATTCACAATCCTGAGTTTACAATGCTGGAATTTTACGAGGCTTACGGAGATTTAGGCAGGACGGCTAAACTAATACAAAAGCTTGTTCAAGATAGTGTTTTAGCAGTTAATGATTCGTTAAATATATCCTACGAAGATAAACCTTTAAACCTAAAAGAAGATTTTAAGATTGTTGCACTGAAAGATTTAGTCAAAGAAAAGCTGGATCTACCAAGTCTTGATACTAAAGATGAAATTTTTAGTGCAGCCAAAGAGAACAAACTAAAATTACATAAGAGTTGGGGTTGGGGCAAAGTATTATTAGAGTTATTTGAAGCATTTGTAGAAAAAGATCTATGGGAGCCTACCTTTGTTAAAGATTATCCATATGAAGTGTCGCCGTTATCTAGAAGAAAAGATAATGATGAAAACTACACTGATAGGATGGAGCTTTTTATTGCCGGGAGAGAGTTTTCTAATTTTTTCTGTGAACTTAATGACCCACATGATCAGGAGCAGAGATTCACTGACCAAGTAGAGCAAAAGAAAGCAGGAGATAGTGAGGCAATGTTCTTTGATGATGACTATATAAATGCCCTCCAGCATGGCATGCCACCAGCTGTAGGTGTAGGAATAGGCATTGATAGACTAATCATGCTTGCCACAGATAGACGTTCAATTCGCGATGTAGTTTTTTTCCCAACTCTCAAATAAATTGAACAGGCTCTATATTTTTTTAGCTTTAGTTCTTGTAACTGCTTGTGGTGGAGGAGGCGGATACTCAGCTCCAGAACCAGCACCCACACCAACACCAACACCAGCACCAACACCAGCACCCACACCAGCACCAACAGGTATCTTTGAGATGGATTCAAATTGTCCAACACACATTCAAGAAGGATTTCTGGATGTAAGTGAAGCTCCTGGTCCTGGAGAAAGTTATGACATGATGCCAAGACTTCAGGTTACTTGTATTGATGGGGAGTTAATCGTTAATACAAATTCAGTTCCACACTATAACTTTATTCCCATGACACCAAATGATTTGGTGGAGAGAGATGAAGAGTGGCGAGTTCCGCTAGAGCCTTCCATAGACTCTAATGGGCCTACAAATATAGGTTATACGGGTTCTGTAGTGCTGGGTTACATGGGCTTCACTAATACTGGCCTTTACATTTTTGGACCTACAGAAGCAGCAAACCCACCTAATCAAGCATACGGCGACCCTGTATACAATAATATATTGGATGATTGTGGTGGCCATACAGCTTTTGCTTACCATAACCACTATTTAAATATTCGTTGCTTTAATCCTAATGGACTTACAGCTAATCCAGGAACTGATCCTCAACCAGAAATTATTCATTATTCAATTATTTTAGGTTTTGGTCCTGATGGTTTTCCTATCTTAGGTCCTGATGAATACGCAAATAACGATGGAGTCAGTACGGTCAGACCCGAGAGCAGCTATCAATTAATTTCTGGTCAGAATCCTCAGATGCATGTATGGGATGCATATGAATACGTCGAACAAAATAATCCAGATATTTATCTAGATGAATGTAATGGCCATAGTCATGAAAACCCACATGGTTACGAATACCATTACCATGCAACAGAAGATTTTCCTTACATATATGGATGCATAAAAGGTAGTCCCACTCAATTAGGAGGCAATTAGGTTATGAGAAAAATCTTTCTACTTTTAGCAACCTCATCAGCTCTATATGCAGAGGTAATTGAAACTTTTTATCAAACTGGAGAACTAAAAGAACGCTATAACTTAAAAGATGGAGTTAGAGATGGTATTTACACAAAATGGTATTTGAATGGGCAAATTGGTAGACAAGCTAACTATAAAATTGGAATTATGAATGGTGAGCTTAAAACTTGGTATCCCAATGGCATTGTCAAAGCAACCTACCCTATAGTCTCGGGAAAAATTGAAGGAACAGCAAAGTATTATGACAGTGATGGCAACTTAAGCTGGCAAGTTTATAGTGGAAATAGACCAGACTCAGAAAATAGTCTTGATCTTAGTAATTGGTGCCTAAATTAGATCTTTCACGAGATCTTTCTCTTCTAGAAGTTCGTTCGCGGTGATGGCAATCTTTGATTTTGCAAATTCACTTAAGCTGAAGTCTCTTACAATTTCTATTTTTCCATTACCATCTGATAGCAAGGGAAAACCAGAGAAAATTCCTGCTGGTATACCATAACTACCATCACTCATAATAGCCGCATTTAATACATCACCTGACCTTGTTGGATGTTCAACTGCCTTAACTGTATCGCATGCAGCTCTAGCTGCAGATGAAGCAGATGAGGCACCTCTCGCTGCAATAATTTCTGCGCCTCTTTTTTGTATTTTCGGTAAGAATTTATCTTCAACCCAGGAATGATCATTAATTTGCTCATAAGCATTTTGACCATTAACAATAGTATTTTCTAAATCTGGAAACATAGTAGGACTATGATTGCCAAATACTGCCAAACGGTAAATATCATCTACATGACAACCTAATTTCATAGAGAGCTGTGCTTTTGCGCGAAGAGCATCAAGCATTGTCATAGCCATCCAGCTTTGATTAGTATTATTTGCATTATGGTAGCCAATGAGCGCGTTAGTATTTGCAGGATTACCCACTACTAAAACTTTACAATTATCTTTAGCTTTTGATCCTATTGCCTTACCTTGTTCTGTAAAAATTCCACCATTTATTTGCAGTAGGTCAGATCTTTCTTTAATTTCTTTGCCCTGAAAAACAATTCCACGGGGAATTGAACCAACTAGTAAACACCAATCAGCATTTTCTACAGCAGCGTCAATATTGTCATGGGTATTAATAGAATTAACAGTTGAATAAGCTGAATCTTCTAGCTCTTTAACAAAACCATCTAACCTTTCCATTGCTGCTGGAATTTCGACTAAATGTAGGTCTATTTTTTCTTCTGATTTAAATATTCCTCTTTCACAAAGGAAAGGAACAAGCGAATAAGCAATTTGTCCAGCGGCTCCTGTTACGACTATCTTCATAGAACTAAAATTATCTCTATTCTATGTTTACTTGTGTTTGATTTCCATTAGAATCTACACTCTAATAGATTTTTTTAAGGAGTCAGAAAATGTCACTAAATTTTGAAGGAAAAGTTGCCATAGTTACCGGCTCAGGTGGCGGAATTGGTAAAGGTTATGCATTAGAGCTTGCAAAGAGAGGCGCAAAGGTCGTAGTTAACGACCTAGGTGGTGCTGTAGACGGCTCAGGAGGCTCTCTAACAGCAGCAGAAACTGTTGTACAGGAGATAGAAGCTAATGGTGGTGAAGCTATGGCTAATGGAGCAAATGTTTGCTCACAAGAAGATGTAAAAGCTATGGTTGATGCTGCTATGGAAAAGTGGGGCAGAGTCGATGTTCTAATAAATAATGCTGGAATATTGAGAGATAAATCCTTTGCAAAAATGGATTGGGATGATTTTGTAGCAGTTGTTAATGTTCACTTATTAGGTTCAGCTTTATGCGCACATACTGTTTTCCCAATTATGAAAGAACAGGAATATGGAAGAATAATTATGACCTCATCTTCTTCCGGCTTATTTGGTAATTTTGGTCAAACAAATTATGGAGCAGCTAAGATGGGAGTTGTTGGATTAATGAATACTCTCAAACTCGAGGGAGCTAAATATAATATTCATACCAACTCTGTCGCGCCTACCGCAACGACTAGAATGACAGAACATTTATTTCCACCTGAGTTTGCAGAGAAATTAGATCCTAAGTTAATCATTCCAGGGGTAATCTTCCTAGCAAGTGAAAAAGCTCCTAATGGAGAGATTCTTGAAGTAGGAGGCGGCGTTGTAGCAAATACTTATGTCATGGAAACAATGGGTAAGTATTTTGGTACAGATGAAAATTTCACAGCTGAAGCAGTTGCTGAACATTGGGCTGAAGTAGCAAACACAACAGACGCTAAACGACCTAATTCAGGCGGTGATGTAGCCATTAAGCACTTTGAGACTATAGGTAAGTCACAGTCTTAACCAAGTTGTGATAGTTAAGACGCCAAAGGATTTTATTTGGGGCACTGCTACTGCGGCACATCAGGTAGAAGGCAATAATACTAATTCTGATTATTGGTTATTAGAGAATACAAAAGACACAATTTTTGTTGAACCTTCAGGCATAGCCTGCGATCAATTTAACAGATACCAAGAAGATATTGATATCATGGCTGAACATTCTATTCAGTCTTATCGCATGTCCATTGAATGGGCTCGAATAGAAACTGCTGAAGGCGAGTATTCCCAAGAGGCAATTGATCATTACAAAAAGGTTCTAGATTATTGTCATGAGCAGGGTCTAAAAACATGTGTGACATATCAACATTTCACTTCTCCTCTTTGGTTCACAGCGAGGGGAGGCTGGGAGAAATTAGAAAACGCAGATCTATTTGTAAGGTATGCAGAGAAAGTCACTAAAGAATTAGGAGATTATGCAGATATAATCTGCACTATTAATGAGGCAAACCTTACTTCATGTTTTGCTCATAGTTTTCCTAATTATCCACCAGAAGGAATTAAAACATTTCTACCATTTGTGGATGAAGCCGCTAAATCCTGTGGCTCAAATGTAGATAATTTTGGTCCATTCTTATTTGGCCACCCCTATAAGATTCGCGATTGCATGATGGAAGCTCATAGAAGGGCATTTCCAGCCATAAAAGAGAATCTCAATAACAATCAGCCTGTAGGAATTACTCTGTCGATAATGGACTATCAATGCATCGAGGGAGGAGAAGAGGAAAGAGACAAAGCACATGCTGAATCAGTAGATATATGCCTCGATCAAATCAAAGATGATGACTTTTTAGGCGTTCAAATGTATACGCGCCATACTTTCGGTCCTGATGGCATCATTATGCCTGACATAAATACTGCTGACATGCTTGTGATGGGCTATGAATACTATCCTGAATCAGTAGAGAATGTTCTCAGGTACGTTGCTCCAAAAATTAATTGTCCAATGATTGTCACAGAAAATGGTATAGGCACTGATGATGATCAACAGAGAATAAATTACATTACGACTGCATTAGAAGGTCTTCAAAGATGTCTTGATGACGGCTTAGATATTAGAGGTTATTACTATTGGTCCTTTCTTGATAATTTTGAATGGTTGTTTGGCTATAAACCAAGATTTGGTTTAGTGGATGTTAATAGAAACACCCTTGAAAGAAAGGGCAAAGAAAGCCTAAATTTCTACAAATCTATAATTGAAAACGCACAAAGCAATCCTTAAATTAACCTATTCATGAAAAAAGAAAATCTTCCTTCAAAGGTTTGCCCTGTATGTGCTAAGCCTTTCAATTGGCGAAAAAAGTGGAAAAAAGACTGGCAAAACGTAATTTATTGCAGCGAAAGGTGCAGAAGATCCAAATAATAGGCTAAATCTTATACAATTTTTAATAAAACTTTACTATTTTTATCAAAAACTTTTTAAAAAAAGGCTAGATCTTTGGTATTTTTCTTAGAGCACCGCCATAGTTGCAGACCTACAGCAGCGCAAACTAATTAATCGTCAAATTGGAGCGAACCACCAACTTGGTATTCAATAACTCTGGTTTCAAAGAAATTCTTTTCTTTTCTTAGATCCATAATCTCTGACATCCATTGCATTGAAGGTGGATATTTAGCTCCAGGGTATGCTTCCGGTAGATTTATTTGAGCTAATCTTCTATTACAAACATATTGGAGATATTCTTCCATCATTTTAGCGTTCATACCTAAAACACCTCTTGGCATTGTGTCTTTGGCGTAATTAACTTCCAATTCAGTTCCTTCTACTATCATGTCAGATGCTCTTTTCTGCATCTCTTCATCCCAAATATGTGGGTTCTCATTAATGATCGAGTTAATCATGTCTATGCCAAAGTTAACGTGCATCGACTCATCACGCATTATGTATTGGAATTGTTCTGATACTCCTGTCATTTTGTTTCTTCTGCCCATTGAAAGAATTTGTGAGAAACCACAGTAGAAAAACATACCTTCAAGCACACAATAAAATGCGATTAAATTTGCTAAGAAAGTTTTATCATTCTCTGGAGTTCCTGTTTCAAAACTCGAATCTTCAAGTTCTTTGGTGTATTTAAGTGCCCAGGCAGCTTTCGCCTCAACACATGGAACTTCTCTATACATATTAAAGATTTCACCTTCATCCATGCTTAGAGACTCTATGCAGTATTGATAGGCATGTGTATGTATTGCTTCTTCAAATGCCTGTCTTAAAAGGTATTGCCTACATTCAGGGTTGGTGATGTGTTTATATATCGCTAAAACAACATTATTGGCAACAAGAGAATCAGCAGTTGAAAAGAAACCAAGACTTCTTTTAACAATCATTCTCTCATCTTCAGTAAGGCCATCTGCCGCTTTCCATAGAGCAATATCTGCAGTCATATTTATTTCTTGCGGCATCCAATGGTTCGCTGTGCCATCAAGATATTTTTCCCAGGCCCATTTATATTTAAAGGGAACAAGTTGGTTGAGATCAGCCTTTGAATTAATCATGGCTTTTTGTCCAACTTGTACCCTACCTTGTAGAACCTCATCCATTTTTTCTCTAACTTTTTGTAGATCATCTTCGGATGGATCTTTTTTGGTGGTGTAATTCTCAATATTCTGCATAACCTCAGATGTAACATCTTCGGTTGGTACATTTTGAGTGCTTTCTGTTTGCACAGGTGCTTCAACAGCTTGTTTTACTTCTTCAGAAACTTCAGCGACTCTTGGCTCAGCAATTTTTTCTTCTTTTTTTACTGGCGCCTCTTCTTTATAAAATTCATCCCAACTAATTCCCATAATTATCCTCCTATTGGCACGCCTCACAGTCTGGGTCCAAAATACTGCATGCTTCTGGCGCTTTTGTAGCTACTTGTTGTTCTTGTTGGTTGGCTTCTACAGCATTTAGATTGCTTCTATCCACTGTTGATTTTTCTGTTGCTGTAGCACCCATAGATCTTAAATAATATGTAGTCTTGAGACCTTTATACCAAGCCATCCTATAGGTTACATCTAGTTTTTTACCATCTACATTTCCTATATATAAGTTAAGAGACTGTGCTTGATCAATCCACTTTTGTCTTCTGCTTGCTGCTTCAACAATAAATCTTGGCTCAATTTCAAATGCTGTTTTAAACCTTTCTTTAATAGTTTCAGGAATTCTATTTATTTGTGCTAGAGAGCCCTCAAAATATTTTAAATCGCTCAACATAACATCATCCCATAAATTCTCTTTTTTCAGTTCTTCAATTAAATATGGATTCACTACTGTAAACTCACCAGAAAGATTCGATTTAACAAATAAATTTTGATAAGTGGGCTCTATAGATTGTGAAACTCCAGTTATATTAGCTATGGTTGCTGTCGGCGCTATCGCCATTACATTTGAATTTCTCATACCATTTTCTGAGACCGAAGCTTTAAGAGAACCCCAGTCTAAATTTGTATCAGTATTTTGATCAATAAATTCTTTGCCTCTTTGTTCAGCTAAAAGATTTATTGAATCAATCGGGAATATACCCTTATCCCAAAGTGAGCCTTCATAGGTTTCATATGCACCTCTTTCTTTTGCTAATTCTGAAGAAGCTTGTATAGCAAAATAGCTTATCAGCTCCATCGATTTATCTGCAAAATCAATAGCCTCATCAGAATTGTAGGATATTCCGAGTTTGTATAAGGCATCTTGAAACCCCATTAAACCAAGCCCTATTGGTCTATGTTTTTTGTTTGAATTCTCGGCCTGCGGAACAGGATAGTAATTAATATCAACTACATTATCCAGCATTCTAATGGCTGTTTTAATTGAGCTCTTTAGCTGCTCAACATTAATTTTTCCATCATCAATATGCTGAGGCAAGTTAATGCTGCCAAGATTGCAAACAGCAATTTCATCTTTATTTGTGTTTAGTGTTATTTCTGTGCATAGATTAGATGAATGCACTGTGCCAACGTGTCCTTGTGGTGATCTAATGTTGCAAGGATCTTTAAAAGTAACCCAAGGGTGTCCTGTTTCAAAAAGCATTGAAAGAACTTTTCTCCAAAGATCTTTAGCATTTAATTTCTTGAATAATTTTAGCTCTCCTTTTTCTGCCTTCTTTTCATATTCAACGTATTTCTTTTCAAATTCCAGGCCATAGATGTCATGCAAGTCAGGAACATCTGAAGGAGAAAATAAAGTCCATTCTTCATCCTTTTCTAAACGCTTCATAAATAGATCAGGAATCCAATTAGCTGTATTCATATCATGAGTTCTTCTTCTATCATCACCTGTATTTTTTCTTAGTTCTAAAAATTCTTCTACATCCAAATGCCAGCATTCTAGGTATGCACAGAAAGCGCCTTTTCTTTTGCCGCCTTGATTAACAGCTACAGCAGTGTCATTAGACACCTTTAAGAAAGGCACTATACCTTGGCTTTTCCCATTTGTTCCATCAATTCTTGCGCCCAGGGCTCTAACATTTGTCCAGTCATTACCTAAACCACCAGCCCACTTAGACAGCAATGCATTATCTCTTATAGAATCATAGATTCCTCCAAGATCATCTGGAACTGTTGTCAGGTAGCAAGAGGAGAGTTGAGGTCTCTTTGTCCCGGAATTAAATAGAGTAGGTGTTGAGCTCATATAATCGAAACTTGATAGCAGCATATAAAACTCTTCAGCCTTTTCATTCTTGTCTTTTTCTTGTATCGCTAGACCCATTGCTACACGCATTAAGAAAACTTGCGGAAGCTCATATCTAATTTCTTCGTGAGTAATAAAGTATCTATCGTAGAGCGTCTGTAAGCCTAAATAAGTAAACTGAAGATCTCTTTCCTCCTTTATTGCTTTCCCTAATCTTTCTAAATCGAAACTCTCTAATTCTTCATTTAATATTCCTAACTCTATGCCTTTTGCAACTGTTTTAACCAAAGCTTCTTGGTACATTTCTGGTCTTTTGTTTAACAGCTTTTTATTTAGCCCAAGGAATTCTGCAACTTCTTTTTCCATGTTATTAAGCAATAATCTTGCTGTTACATAAGAATAATTTGGCTCCTTTTCTACCAAAGTTCTTGCAGTCATTAGCATGCTTTCAGCAAGATCTTTTTCGGAAATGCCTTCGTATGTAGTGTTTTTTATTTGCGCTGCAAGCATTGCTTCATCTACATTTTCTAGACCAATACAAGCTTTTTTCACAGATGCATCAACTACCTGCTCAATATTTTTTTCAACAGTTACTGTTTCTTGTTCTTCTGGTCTTTCACTATTTCTTGCCTCTCTATACAGCACATAAGCTCTAGCTACCTTATGATGCTCATTACGCATTAATTGAATTTCAACGAGGTCTTGAAGCTCCTCAATGTGGATTGTTCCCCCTGATGGCAATCTACCCTTAGATCTCGCAACTATATCTGTTGTCATTTTTTCTACTTCGTCATGAATACGAGATGAACCTGCTGCTGTTCCCCCTTCAACTTCTAAGAAGGCCTTCATAATTGCAACTTTTATTTTTTCTTCATCAAAAGCAACAACTTTCCCATTTCTTTTTATGACTCTCATCTTTCCTGGAGCCATAACCAGATTTGGCGAAACTTCAACTACTTCTTCTTTTTTTTCTTGTCTGACTTGTTGTTCCATCGCTTTAGTATTTTTCAACAGAATAAGATGACATTCAAGCATTTCAACACAATATATTGTGTTATTTTCAATTTTATCCACAAGATGCTGGGTTTTTCTTGTTGAAAACTTATGGATAAATTGGGTACTTTTTGATGAATACCGTTTAAATAATGGGTTTTAATGTGTATTCTTTAAAAATCTTATAATTCATGAAATTACAAATTTTAAACAACATAGCCAAAGAAGGCTTAGACCTTTTAACAGAAAATAATTTTGAACTTGTTTCAGATCAAAATAATGTTTCAGGCATAGTTTTAAGAAGTCATGATTTACATTCATTAGTAATCGACAGTTCACTTCATGCAATTGCACGTGCTGGCGCAGGAACTAATAACATAAATGTAGGCGATTGCTCAGAAAAAGGAGTGATTGTTTTTAATACTCCGGGCGCTAACGCGAACGCAGTTAAAGAAATGGTTATTTGTTCTTTAATTCTTTCAAAAAGAGATTTTATTTCAGGAAATAAAAATTTAGACAGCATAGATACAGAAAATATGAATGATGAAGAGATAGGAAAAAAAATTGAGAATATCAAAAAAGAATTTGTTGGAGAAGAAATAAGAGGAAAAAAACTTAGCATAATAGGTCTCGGAGCCATAGGATCTATGGTTGCCGAACAAGCAATTAATTTAGGCATGAAAGTAAAGGCATATGATCCTGGCTTAACTGTAGATGTCGCTCTTGGACTTCCTAGTAGCTTAGAAAAGTGCGACTCAATGGATAGTTGTTTAGAGGAAGCAGATTATGTTTCGCTACATATCCCTTTAAATTCCTCAACCAAAGCGATCATAAATAAGGATAAGTTAAATCTTTTAAGTAAACACTCTGTCGTAATAAATTTTTCTAGAGGTGGCATAGTGGATGAAGAAGATCTAATAGATCAACTTGAAAATGGAAAACTTTTTAAGTACGTAACAGATTTCCCAACAAAAAATTTATTAAAAAGAGTGAATCTACAGCGAGATGTAATAATTTTTCCTCATCTGGGCGCAAGCACAAAAGAAAGTGAAATAAATTGTGCTGTAATGGCATGCGATCAAATATCTGAATTTCTAAAATTTGGAAAAATTATTAATAGCGTGAATTATCCAAGCATCTCTTCTGAAAAACATGGCAAGCATAGAATATTTATAACTAATAAAAATGAACCAGGAGTGATAAGCAGCATAGCAGAATGTCTTGCAGACAATAAAATTAATATTTCAGAGTTCGTTAACAAAAGTAGAGGCAATTTAGCTTGTAATATTATTGACACAGATGATGAAATTAAGGACCAAATTGTCTGTGAGCTAGAGAAAATCAAGGGTGTTAGAAATGCAAGACTTTGCTACTAAAAAAACCCTCTTTTTTTTATGCAAAAGTATTGATTTTCTCACAACAAGTTTCACACCTATATAACTAAAGCTTTTTTTGACAGTCTGTAACATTTTGTTCACACTAGCTCTCTGAAACGCCCTTAAATACTGGCCTAATATATATTGATCAATTTTTATACAAATCTTTTGAAAGTATTCTCTATTAAGGGCCTTAGTTAATCTAACGGTTGTTTTCCCCAAAGTTATCCACAGTTTCTGTGGATAAAAAAATGTGTTATTTTTGACTATATGGTAGACATAAAAAACTGGACAGATTTTATAAATTTAGAAACAAAAAAAGATTATTTTAAAGAGATAAAAAATTCATTATTATCTGATCATAATTCTGGAAAGAAAATTTACCCTGAGCCCAAGAATTTTCTGAAAGCATTTGAAATATGCTCCTATGCAAATGTAAAAGTAGTCATCTTAGGTCAAGATCCATACCATACACCTGGCGCAGCTAATGGTCTTGCATTTTCTGTTGATAAAGATCAAAAAATACCACCATCACTAAAAAATATTTTTAAAGAAGTAAAAGATGATATAGGCATAGAAAATGAAATTGGGAGTTTATCTAAATGGGCAAAGCAGGGCGTGCTTCTATTAAATTCTTCTTTATCTGTAATAGAGGGTATGCCTGGCTCACATTCTCAAATAGGGTGGCAGATATTTACAGATAAGGCAGTTCAGTTAATTCAAAGAAAGAAAAAGGTAATTTTTATGCTTTGGGGCAATTTTGCAAAACAAAAGAAACATTTAATTGGAGATGATAACTATATACTCGAGGCTCCACACCCTTCACCTTTTTCTGCAAATACTGGTTTTTTTGGATGCAAGCATTTTTCAAAAGCTAATGAAATTCTTACTGATTTAGATCTAGATCCCATTGATTGGTCACTGGAATAATTTTTGTTCCTTCTGAAAAATAATCGGTGCTTTCGACAAAAAAATGTGAATATTCTCTATCTTTAGCATGTAGGGAACATATCTTTTTGCCAATGGGCTTATTATTTGAGTCTGTAATTTCTTGAAGATTAGAGTCGAACACAATTACTTTTTTAGTTTTCTTACCAAGATAAGTTAGGCGTGCAATTATTTCTTGTCCCCGATAACAGCCCTTATCGTATGAGACATACTTATTCATATCATAACCAAGCTCGTTAATTCTAAACTTACCGGACATCTCTTCATTGATATCAAAACAAAGATTAAGCATACATATTTCATCCCAGTCCGCAGAGTCTAAACGGACATCTTTTCTACCAAAAAGCTTTTTAAGCTCACCATTTATTTCTTGTCCTAGAATATCTTTTTTTTCTTTTTCAATTGAACAGTCAAAAAATTGACCAAACTTTTTTAATTCGCTCATTAGGATAGCTGACACTTCATCCTTCACAAGAATATAATAATGTTCATCGAATAAGATGGTTGCGTTTGTTATTACATAGCCCTTTTCATCGCAGAAAAGACCGTCATAGTAATCCTTTTCTATATTGAGATCACAACTTACTTGACCCTGCAACAATTCTTTAGAATTATCTCCTTTAAGCGTTATGGCAGTATAATTTTGTAATTGATAGTAGTTAGACATGACAGAAGACATTATTTATAAAAAACTAAATTTTAAAGCAAGAAGAGGCATGAAGGAAACCACTTATATAGCAAATAAAATAATTAATGACTATGAAAGGCTGTCTTCAAATGAAATAAAAGAATTAGAAGAGCTTTTAGATTTAAATGATCAAGAAATGTTTGACTTAATATTTAAGGATAATTTAAATTTTGAAAAAAGATTCCCAAATATTAAAAGATACGTGAAATGATGGAACTTATTGCTTTGAAAGATATCAAATAGACCAATGAAGAAAAATAATATACCGCAGTTAGTTGAGCTCTCGCAAAAGGGGGATTCCAATGCATTTGAAATATTGTTTATTACCTTTAAGACGAGGTTGCACCATTCAATATTCAAGATCTTAAGGAATTATCATGAAGCTGAGGATATTGTTCAACAAGCTTTTATGAGAGCATGGGAAAAAATAGACACTTTTAAAGGTAATTCTAATTTTTATACTTGGCTCTATAGAATTGGATTTAATCTAGCTATAACAAAAATTAACTCCTCAAGAGAAAATCAGATCAATGAAGTATTCGAAAGTAATCTTACTGCTTCAGAAAATATAGAAAAAGATCTTGAAAGCAAAGAATTATCAAATCTTGTTAAAAATTTACTTGATCAGGTACCAGAAGAACAACGAACTGCATATATTCTATGCGAGATTGATTCAAAAAATTATGAAGAAATAGCTAACATTACTGGAGTTCCGGTTGGAACCGTTAGATCGAGAATTTTTAGAGCAAGAAAATATTTAATTGAAAACTTACAAGAGCAATTATGAAAAATGTATCAGATTTAGATTTTAGAAGAGTATCATCATTTGTTGATGGTGAGCTTGATCAAAATGAAGTAAAAACACTGTTAGAAGATATGAGTAGAAGCTCAGAACTCAAGGATTTATATTTCAAAATGATAGAACTAAGTGAAACATCAAAAGAATTGAAACCAATTGGCTTTAGAAGACAAATAGCCAATCTTTCTTTAGGAAACCTTATGGGCATATTCACACAAAAGATAGTTCTTCCTATTACTATCTTTTCCGTCGGCGCTTTGCTCAGTTATTCTATTCTCAGTACAACACTCAATATAAATACTGAAAATAATAGCAGCAATCTATTGTTAGCTCAGGCTATTTCTTCAGCTGAAGCTAAACAGACTTTGGAGAATATAAAAAATGATGAAATTTTACAATTTGCATCTAGGCACTATGCTCCAACTGGAAGCTCGAAACTTATGCCTGTAGCTTATAAACCTAAATGGGTGCCATCAGGTTTTAATAATGATCCAAAACTAAGAAATAAATTTACAAATAGACTAGCGAATAAGGGGTTTTCTATATTTATTAATGATCCAAATACATCAAATCTTCCAGATGGAGTGTATAGAAAAGGAAACTTTGTTCTTATAAAAAAGACTCATATTCATGGTGATAAGCCACATACAGTAGCAATATTTGGCGATATTGATGTAGAATCTGGAAAGAAAATACTCGATTCTATTGAACCAATTAAATAGTTTCAATTTATGAAAAAATTTATAGCATTATTATCTTTTCTAGTTTTTAGTGTCTATTCACATGAATTTGATTTTTCCGATCTAGTTAAAGAACAATCTGATTCTGTCGTTAATATTGAATCAACCAGAAAAATATCTGGTTCTTCCAGATCTTTTGGTAACTTTCCTGAAGAGCTCTTTAGAGAATTCGGAATCCCTATTCCTGACCAAAGAATGCCTGACAGAGAAGCTAAAAGCACGGGATCAGGTTTTGTTTTATCTGATGATGGTTACATTCTTACTAACTATCATGTCGTGCAGGGAGCTCAAGAAGTAATAGTTAGATTCCTCGATAGAAGAGAGTTTAAGGCTGAAATAGTAGGTACTGACGAATTGAGCGACATAGCACTATTGAAAATTAGTTCTGATAATTTCACTCCGGTAAAAATTGGCAACTCGGACGACATGGAGCAGGGCGATGGAGTAATTGCTATTGGCTCACCTTATAACTTTGATTTCTCAGTAACTTTTGGGATTATTAGTGCTACCGGAAGAGGAACCTCCACTGGCCAAGGAATCGGTGATTATGTCCCATACATACAAACAGATGCAGCAGTCAATAGAGGAAATTCAGGAGGACCTCTTTTTAATTTGGATGGCGAAGTAATTGGAATTAATTCCCAGATATATTCAAGATCTGGAGGCAATGAGGGTCTTGCTTTTGCCATTCCCATGAATGTAGCTATGGAGGTTGTTGAACAACTTAAAGAATCAGGGAAAGTGTCAAGGGGTTATTTAGGTGTACAAGGAAGCGAAGTTTCAAGTGACCTAGCTGAGGGTTTAGGAATGGACAAACCAATTGGAGCACTAGTGAGAACTGTTGTTCCAGGACAGTCTGCAGACAAAGGCGGAATAAAACCTGGCGATGTAATTGTGTCTCTTAATGATAAGGAGATCGTCTACTTTAAAGATTTGCAACATACGGTTGGACGAACTAAACCAGGAGCAATGCTAAAAGTAAAACTTTTCAGAGATGGCAAATATATGACCAAGCTAATAAAAATTGGAGAATTACCATCAAGAGAAGTTGAAGAACAACCAACTAACGAATCACTTGACCCAGACTATCCATTAGGCTTAAGGCTAGGAGAATTATCTGATGAAAGAGGACAAGCTGAAACACAGAATGAAGGTATTAGAGTGCTTCAAGTCATGCCTAATTCCCCAGCATATGGAATAATTTCCAGAGGCGATATAATCACAAAAATAAAATCAGGCAACACCTCATTCGATATTAATTCTATCCAAGATTTCGAGAGTTCACTTAAATCGTTTGATACAGGCGACATAATTCTTATAATTGGTACCCGAGAAGGAACCAATATATTTGAGCCTGTAGAAATTGAATAAGATCAGAAATTTTTCAATAATCGCCCATATTGATCATGGGAAATCTACGCTATCAGATCGAATAATCGAATTTTGTGGAGGATTATCAAAGAGAGAAATGAAATCCCAAGTTCTCGATACGCTTGAATTAGAACGAGAAAGAGGAATTACAATAAAAGCACAATCAGTTGCTCTTAATTACAAGGATGACAAAGAGTATCTATTTAATTTAATTGATACTCCAGGCCATGTAGATTTTTCCTATGAGGTTTCAAGGTCACTTGCAGCATGCGAAGGAGCTTTACTAGTAGTGGATGGGTCACAAGGAGTGGAGGCCCAAACACTTTCCACTTGCTATAAAGCAATTGATCTTGGTCTTGAGGTTATACCTGTAATCAATAAGATTGATTTACCACAGGCAGAACCTGAAAGAGTCAAAAAAGAAATTGAAGAAATCATTGGTATTGATGCATCTGATGCTCTATCTGTTAGTGCAAAAGATGGAACAGGACTAGATGAACTTATGAAGCAGATTGCTCGCAAGATACCTTCACCAAAAAGCTCAGCTGAAAAAAATCTACAAGCTTTAATTATTGATTCCTGGTATGACAATTTTCTAGGCGTTATATCTTTAATAAGAATCTTTAGTGGTGAATTAACAAAGGGAGAAAAGTTTATTGTTAAATCAACAGGACAAACATTTACAGCAGAGTCCATTGGTAAATTCACCCCAAAAAAAGTAGCTTTTGATAAACTATCTCAAGGCGAAGTTGGCTATCTTGTAGCAAATGTAAAAGATTTAAAATCAGTTCCTGTAGGCGACACTCTAATCTCATCAAAACATCCAGATACAAAACAACTGGAAGGTTTTGAAGAGGCAAAGCCTCAAGTTTTTGCTTCTTTTTTCCCAATAGAGTCAAACGACTACCAAACTTTCCGAGAGGCTCTGCAAAAATTAAATTTAAATGATGCATCTTTAGTTTTCGAACCAGAAAATTCAGAAATTTTAGGCAGCGGTTTTCGATGTGGCTTTTTAGGAACCTTACATATGGAAGTAGTTAAAGAAAGGCTAGAGCGTGAATATAATTTAGACCTGATCACTACAGCACCAAGTGTTGCCTATGAAATTCTTAGAACAAATGGAGAGGAATCCTCCATTAGTTCACCTGCAGAGTTACCAACTACAAATGAGATTGATGAGATTCGCGAGCCAATAATTAGATCTACCATACTATGTCCAGATAAATATGTGGGCGATGTAATTGAATTAGCTATTGCTAAAAGAGGAGTTCAAAAAGACCTTCAGTATTTGGGTGGGCAAGTATCAATTATTTTTGAAATGCCTCTATCTGAAATAGTTATGGATTTTTTCGATTTACTAAAGTCAAAAAGCCAAGGCTATGCTTCAGTTGATTTTGTCTTTGATAGATATCAAAAAGCAGACTTAGTAAAAGTAGATGTTGCTGTAAATGGTTTGGTTGTTGATTCGCTATCATCAATTATGCATAGATCTGATGCACAAAGAAAAGGAAGGGACATTGCTAAAAGGCTTAGAGAAGTTATTCCGAGACAAATGTTTGAAATTCCAATCCAAATTATGATCGGAAGCAAAATAATAGCTAGAGAAAGCGTTAAGGCCTTCAGAAAGAATGTTACTGCTAAACTATATGGTGGAGATGTAACCAGGAAAAAGAAACTTCTTGAAAAACAAAAAGCAGGCAAAAAGAAAATGAAACAAATTGGTAGAGTTGCTTTACCTCAGGAAGCATTTCTAAGCTTCCTTTCCACAGAAAAAAATAAATGAGTACTTTTTTTAATATTATTCAGCCGATTTCAAATTTACCAGTTTTTATTTTTTTAAATTTATTAATCTGTGGAATTGCGATTCATTGGTATTGGTCCATAGTCACCGGGAACTTTTCAGACAGAGCCCATCGATGGATTCAAAGGTTTGGCCTTTTTATTTCAATTCTAATCATAGGTATTTTGTTTGTAAGGCAATGGAATATCGGAGATCTACTAGCTTTTTATAGCACCTTTTCTTTAGGAGTTTTAACCTTCTCTTTAATGAAAGGCCACAAAGAAATTATCAAAGAAAGTAGAGGTTGGTTTCTTAGTATTTTTCTAGTCTTTTTTATTAGAGGCTATGTTTATGAACCATGGCAGATACCATCTGGCTCAATGAAACCTAATCTTGAAGTTGGTGATTTTGTTTTGGTTAATAGAAATGCATATGGATTAGAAATCCCATTTACAGGCAGAGAAAAAGTTTTCTCTAAAGGCCCGGAAGTAGGAGAAATAGTAGTATTTTTCCCACCACATAAACCTACAGTACCGTTCGTGAAACGTGTTATCGCAAAAGGGGGAGATAAAATCACCTACGTAAATAAAAAATTCTATATCAATGGAGAAATTTATAAGCAGGACTTTGTTGAAAAAGATGCTTTTGGGGCAGACCTATTTACTGAAAATAATAGTGACGATGCATATCTAATAAGACACATGCAAAAAACTGCTGATAATAATGAATGGGTAGTTCCGGAAGGTATGTATTTTGTAGTTGGAGATAATAGAGATAATTCTAACGATAGTAGATCTTGGGGATTTATTACAGAAGGATCAATATGGGG
>CENX01048378.1_pt1 | contig 19898 bp, 19 predicted proteins | sample 361321 | NCBI WGS metagenome assembly CENX01 (sample SAMEA2619678, study PRJEB7988) | marine metagenome | isolation source: saline water (ENVO:00002010), including | reverse complement strand
AAGACACCTAAAAGACACCTAAATTTTCTAAAACTGTAGATACTCTCTGATAACTTCTAATTGTTGCTGATTGTAAAAGCAAACTGGTCAAGATAATAAACACTGTGAGTTGATTTGGTTCCGAGCGTTACATTTTCTAATTCACCATTATTTTTAAATATTAATTCAGATACACCATCATTTATCTTTACATGCTTTAAAACATATCTATATCCGCTTTCCCACACATTGTTAGTAAATATTGGTGTCGAAGATACAGCAGAGATGGATGAGGAGTACTTATATTCATTATTATTTGGAGTGAAAATAATTTTTCTTGAAGCTGTTGCTTTTGAACCAGTAGGGAACATGTCGAATTCTAATTCAATATATTTAATTTCATTACTTCCAGAGACTATTCCCGCAAAATCAAAACTAATTGTATCTCCTGTAGAATAAGTTGTTTCCCTAGGCCCGAGATTTAAAAACTGACCGTTACTCGGATCTGAAGCAAACATGTCAGGAAATATATAATCCTGGATCCCTTGATATAACGTAAATTTATCATTAGAGATATTTACATCACCTCTGCCAGCATCAATAGATCTAGCTGTTGATTCACCCTTTTCTCTCCATGAATAAACTTTTATATAATCAAGCGAATATAAATCTTTTGGACAGGAGTCAGATATTGTAAACTTATTTGGCACACCCTCTTTGCTAAGTGAAACTGAAAAACTATAGCCTTTCTCACCTTTAAAAAGTGCATAACCTCTCACGGCTTTCATGTCTGTGTCTGTAATTAATTTCTGCACAGCGGTTCCGATACCATGGATTTGTTGTAAAGAATTACGATATCCTCTTTCAACAGTAAAGGTCTGATTAGAAATCTCTTGAATTAACATAAATTCGTTATCAAGTAATACAATATCCCCAACTGCATAATTGCTATCACTTACAACTGTTATTGAGGTTGTTGTTGTATTTATTTCGTTAGATACTGTTGAAAATGAATTGAATCCTGTATCCATAATATACGTAATATACATTTCAGAATTATTTTCAACAAATTCGCCGTTACTTATCAAATTTTCTGAGGTGTGAAGCCAAACATTATCAAAAGAACTAATATTTACATCATTTTGAACTATCGGCGGTCCAGCTAAAAATTCTCGTAAACCATCGGCTTTAACTATTCCCCCAGAACCATTATCAGCATATCCATAGAACCAATAACCCTGAGTGAGGCCATCTTTATTAAAAGTTGCCTGAGTAAGTCCACTACTGGTTGAAATACTTATTGGCTCTAAAGTTTTGTACGAAGAAGTGAAGGGTTCAATAAAATAAAACTTAAAATTTTCATCTCCATTTCCGTTAACTTCAACTGTAAATGTTGAGGAAGTATTCGAAGATATTTGTGTTGATACACCTGAAGTTAGAGATGGTGGAGATGGGTATAAGTTGTAAACACTAGGGAAGCCGAGATCATTTCGTTGATTTTGTTCACTGTACAACGGTGCTATGTTTGAACAAAAGGTGTTGTTTTCATTTTGAGTAGTTAGAATATCAGCGAAGTTCCCACTTTCAGGAGAAACCATGCCTTGAAATCCATAATCATAGGTGGTAGCTATCACTGTTGTAGTAGTTGTTACAGGGATTGTAGTAGTTGTTGTAGTGGACTCAGTTGTACTCTCTTCACTGATGATAGTTGTTGAAGTAGTTGAAGTAGAAGAGGAAGTATACTCATTTATTCTTTCCTCACAACCAGTGTATGAATTCATTTTTCCATAGGTTGTTGGTCCCAAATCTCCATCTATAGTGATGCCAACGTATGCTTGAAATCTTTTAACAGCCTCTCGAGTCTGGTTACCTGATAAGCCGTCCTCTGTTCCAGCATCAAATCCATATCTATTAAGAAAATTTTGAACATTCTTTAAATCATTAAAATTTATATCTTGATTGTCCTCTGGTATACATCCGTCATAAACAACTTGTGTTGTAGTTGTTGTTTCTAGTGTTGTTGAGGTAGTTGGTGCAATAGTTTCTAAAGTAGTAGTAGTGTCGACTGGCAAGTCGGCTATTTGTTCCTCCTGTGAACTACAAGAGATGAATATATTTAAACTCATAATAAGCAAAAGAAATTTTGAATTAGTCATTAATACTGATGATAAATGAATAAGCTAAATATTCAATATCCTAATTATTTATCTAGAAAGCAAATAACGTCTATTTTCTAAAGTAAGGTACAAAATACTTCCAATAATTAAAAATAAAAAGATTCTATTAAATCTCGGTACTCTGCTTTCGTCACTAACTGTATCCGATTTTGCATATCCACCATTTAAATAATGCAAACATTCTGCATAGCCAGATACTGTTACAGAATTACCATCTGAGTCCTGTAAGTTAATGCTTTGAAAGAAATCATCAGGTTGAAAGATTAAATATCCATCTTCATGTTCAAATGGTTTATTAAAAGCGTCATATAAACCACATGTCGCAATCTCTTTTGTTAAACATTGAATATCCGTATTCGTAATGGTTTCAAAAAAATAACTTGTATAACGACAGCTGAGAGTTGTTGGAATTTTTTCAGATAGCGCTAAATTCAAGTCATTTTCGTAATGTTTTGGAAAGCCTACGATAAATGTAAAAGAAATAAAAGACAAAATTATTGTAATAATTTTTGTTTTGTTTGAAGTACTAGTCATTAATTTTGACACAATAAAAACAAACGAGAATGCAAGAAGAAAAAAGTAATAATGTGTTTTGACTGTATCCCCTTTATTTGGATTGAAGTGTAATCCAAATAATCCAAGAGAAGTTAACAAAAGTAAAACTATACCAACTAAATATACTTTTGTGTATGAAGAAAATTTGTATGATTTTTGTCTAAGGAATGTAGATATAAAAAATACTATTGAAAGAACAACAGATAAGTTACGTCTTGGGTGGTCAAGAAATGACACTACTTCTTTTCTGCTGGAAATGAATAAACTTCTTTCGTGATCCCAATATCTATTAAAATAGTCCCCAAATAAGTCTATTGATGTAATTCCAATTAATGATCCTGCATGAATATTTCTGAAAGGATTTGAGAACAGTTCCATAAAACTTAAGGAATAGATAAATGAAAAAGGTGCTCTAAATAAATAAGATTCCATTTCAGGATGTGTCAACATACTTACATTGTTAACGCTTAAATTTTCTTGATAAAGAATATAAGACATCGCTATAAAAGCAATAATAGAAATACTTATATCAATAAAATTTACAGACTTTAATTTTTTAAAATATATAAATAATATAGCTGATGCAGTCAAAAGAAATACAGTACCTTTACTGGTCGCAATAATTGCTAGCAGAGGACACACTATTATGAGACTTATGATATTTTTCTGTTCAAAATATTTATCAATTCCTAATAAAATCCATGGAAAAAGAGCAAATGCTAACATCTCCGGTTTCATAATTAATCTTCCACCAAATACTGGAGGAAAAATATTTAATAACGTTAACGCAAAAAAGATATTTAAACTGTTTATTTTTTTTGATTTCATAAAAATAAACAGTCCGAGTACTCCAACTAAATACAAAATAAAATTTGCCAATTGTATTGCAGAACTATAGATATATTCCCATTTATCAGCAAGGTAATATTGATCATATAAATCTATAAAAATTGAGACAAACCAGAAATAAAATAAACCCTGCTCTCTAGATGGTGTTTCTATGGAACCATTAAAATACTCTATATATCTAAAATATCTGTAAAAATCTGTCCCATCAATAGAATTGTAGAATATTTCTCCAATGCTAAATGTAAAAATTAATGTAAAAAAGAATGTAAAAATTGAAAATACTTTAAAAATAATCTTCAACATCTACTTCCTTGATTAAAAAAACTAAATTTTGGCATTACTATAAATTTATATAACTAATGCTTTAACCTAAAGGATAGCTTTAATTAAATGAGTTTAATAAAAAAAAATATAAAACTAATTTCAAAATTTGTATTTGTTCTCATTTTTATTTTTCCCGTCAAAGGAATGGGTTACTTGTCAGGAATTCCATTTAATTCAAAATTATTTTTTATCTTATTTGTATTGATTTTAATTTGTGTTTACAAAGCAAAAGATAATTATTTAAAAATCTGTTCAATATTTTTTATAACTATATTTATTTTTAAAGTTATTTTCATTCTTAATCCACCGAATCTATGGTCTATTTGTGTTGATGATAGTTCAACACCTATTCAATCAAGGTTTAATTATGAATATATTGATTCGCCATGTGCAAAAAGTTTTAATAACTTAAACTCAATTTTTACTGATAAAGTTACGGTCATAAATTATGAAACCCTTGATCCAGATTATGAATGGTTGGGAGCTAATTCTTCAAATTTTCCATTAGGATTTTTGAATCACTCAAAATTTAATATTTACGAACTAAGACGTGATTGGCTTCCTTTTAAGATGAATCTTTACAAAGAACTTGATAAAAATACTTCTCAGTTAGAAATTAATTACATAGGAGAGCTAACAGTAAAATTTAATGATGGAACAACTGGTTTTGCTATTCCAACTCGCTACTGGAATGAAAACACAGTTGTTATTGAAGTACCTGAAGGTGCTAATTTTGTAACAATAAAATATTCATACATACAATGGAAAATCAAACAAATTCCAACACTAAAGAGCGGTTACCCGTACGAAAGATTTGCAAAACTAAAGATTATAGAAAAAGGGAGTCCTGATAATAACAGAGAATTATATTCATTATTTGTGATCTTAGGTTTTTTAATTTTAAATTTAAAAAATTTATTCCGTGAAGTAGATAAGAATTACCTACTTCTGCTTTCTTTATCAATTCTCTTTTCTCTAATTTATAATTTTGACTTATCTCAAAACAGATTGATAAAATTATATGCTTATCTAAGCCTGTTGTTAATTTATCTGTTTTTTAATAATTTAAAATTTGCGCATATTAATTTTTTACATATTTTCATTCTTTTAAGTTTCGTAATTATTGATTATCCATGGAATAATTTCGATTTGATTGTTAAGCCTGGTGGATCTGATAGCTTAACATACGAAAACCAGGCTAGATTAATGCTTGAAGGAGATGGTCTTAGAGGTGGCGCAAGTATATTTTTATATTCTCCAGGTTATAGATATTTCTTATTCTTATTACACACAATATTTGGTGACTTTTGGAATGTTGTATGGATAGCGATTTTGTCCTTATGTGTAAATTTTATTTATTTAAATGCTGACAGATATAACCCTATATCATTCTTATTCATACTATTTCTTATTTCAGATAATGTAAGAAATATCTTTTTATATGGCATGTCTGAAGCAAGTGCTCTAGTTTTATTCTTAATTTCTATATATCTAATTAATAGAGAGAAAATTTTTCCTGGTGTTCTACTTATGGGTATAGGCGTATTAGTAAGACCAGAAACCGGATTGTACGCATTATTAGTATTGTTCCTAAACTATAAAAAGTTAAAACTAAGAAACTATGCAAGTTTTGGAGGATTATTAGCTTTACCTCTTATTCATAATCTTTATTATGGAAATGAATTTATAGTTCTAACATCTGGTTGGAATTACGGTAGAAATTTAGATTTTGATTTTGCTAAAAACTTGAATTATTTATTAATTAATCCATTTAATGAGAAAATTCTTATGACACTCGGTTCCACAATTATTTATATTGGTTTTAGCGTTCTTGTTTTATCAATATTAAACTTTTTGATTTCGATTTATAAACAACAAGGCTTTTTGAACAATAAATTTTTCTTATATGGAATTCTAAATCTTTTACCTTTTGTTATTTATGATCCTGAGCTTTTTTATCCAAGACATATAATTATTGGTCTATGTTTCTTATCGTTAAATAATATTTACAATAAGGAGTGGTTAATAAAACGTATAAAGGAAATACAATGAAAAATCTTTTAAAAGTATTTTTTTCATTAACGATTACATTTATATTTTTACTTCAATTTGACGTTATGAGAATCACAAGCATTTATTTTTTTGACGGGATATATCTTTTAATTATTGCATCGATTATTAATTATTTAATTTTCAGAAATAGAACTAGAAATATTTTAATTCTAATAATTACTATATTTTCAATGAATTTTGGTTTTTTTGTTTTATTTCCTGTAAGTTATGAAAGGTCTGTTTCAGTTCAATTACTAACAAATCTCAGTAATGAAGTTTCAAATTCAGAATTAACTAAAGATGATATAAGAAATGAGATTATAGAAATAACAAGTACTGAGGAATTTACGGATAAAAGAATTGAGGAACAGCTTTATACCGGGTATTTAGAAAAAACAGATAGTGGTTATAGAATTTCTCAAACAATAAAAAATTTTGTAATGCTTAAAAGTTTTATATCTACGATTTTTAATACTGGTAGTTAGTTGAATTCTATAAAGCTTACTTTTGAAAAGTTTAAAGTACAAATAGTAATTTCTCTATTAGCAAGAATATTATTATTTTTTATTGGTAATGGAATAGATTTTTATTCTTGGGCAAGAGTGGGATACATTAAACAAGAATATTTCTCTCATTATGGAGTAATGAGACAATATAATTACGGACCACTTTTTTCAGAAGTACTATCAATTTTCTGGAAAATAAGTGAATTTACGCAATCACGAATTATTGATACAACTTTATTTAATTTTCCTAGCTCTTATCCAATTTCAGTTGAATCAATCACTATACAAATAGGATTTAACTTTAAATTGCTTCTTTTAATTTTTATTTTCTTATTCGACTTAATAATTCTGTATTTACTTTTTGAGCTATTTAACTCAAGGGTGGCATCTTTTTGGATAATAAATCCATATTCAATCTTAATCTCATCATTTTGGCTAAGAGAAGATTCAATCATGATTGCATTCATTCTCCTGTTCGTATATTTTTATAAAAAAGATAAAACCGGTATTGCTTTAGTATTCTTATCTTTATCGCTAATCACCAAACATCTTTTTATATTTTTACCTATATGGCTTATATTGAAAAACTTCAAAAAGAACCTCATTTATCTTTCTAGTTATATTTTGTATACGGCGTCATTTGTTCCGTATATTTTAAGTTTTTCAAATAAGGATATTCCCCTTAGCCATTCGTTAAATGACATAGCTATTTATGGAATATTTAATGATGTAATTAACTATAGAGCATCAAACCAGTACCCATTGCTTAGTCTGTTAAGTTTCTTTAATATCGATTCATATGAAGTTTGGGGATCTATATTTTTCTATTCAGCAATATTATTAATAGGCTACTATTCGCGAAACCAGTCAGAAACCAACAGTATTCTGATATACCTTCTTTGTATAGTTGGCTTTACACCTGGTTTTCAAGGAAATTACTTACTTTATGTATTAATTCCTTTATATCTGTACAACAAAAATATTGGATTTTTAATAAGTGCCTACTTTTCAGTAATCATATTCAGGGTTGGAATTTACTACTATGGAGAAATAAATGATTTTGTAATTTTTCTAAATAATTTAAATATCTATCCGGCAGTTCTTGATACCTTTATCTGTATATTTTGTTTATTCGTTGCTGTTAGGTTGTCAAAAAATACTAGTTGGGACAACCGTTCTTCCATACATTTTTAATAGATTGATATCCATTTTTATAATGAAAATCTTTATCTAAGCCTTTTACTTCTCTTTCATTAAAGTCTTGGATAAGTAACCCTTGCTCAAGCGAGATACTCAAATAAGCTGCTGATGCAGAGTCTGGACTATCAACATTGTAAGTATTTAAATATAGAAAATTACTTACCAAAGTAGAGGCTATTACAACTATTAATAAACTATTTTTAATCTCAACCTCCTTCAATAAAAAAATTAAAGCAACAAATGCTGGTAGGAGATGTCCTTCTTCCGTAGGTAACCTAAGAAAGCTAAGCTGGAAAAGAAAAAAGATTAAAATAAAATGAATATTTTTACGTAAATTAATATTTTTAAATATATGAAAAATTAAATAAAGCATAACTAAAAAACCTATAACTCCAAAAAAATCCATTTGTTTTAGAAAAAACCTACCTAGTCTATAAATTGTTGAATGGTCAGTATTTGTTAGGTTAAAAATGCAGACCATATCTAATGGCGATTTTATACTCGATGAAAGTGTTGTACGCCATAAGCTAATGTAAGCAATCCCATAAATTACAAAAGTGAAGAAAGATGTTAAAACTATAAGACTTGTAATTTCTTTTTTTGATTTCTGTAAGTAAATAAATAATGCAAAAACTGCAATCGAAAAAATAAGATTCGATAAACGTATACCCATTGAAATAGACAGGAAAAAAGGCACCATAAGGATATAATTAGATGAGTAAATAGATAAATAAATTGCCAATAAACCAAAAAAGAGTCCCGCTTGGTAATCGATTATTGAAAAACCACTAATTAAATATACTGGTGAAAGTGCAATTAAATAGTAATAAATAAATTTTGAATTATTTTCTTTCTCAAAAAATTTGAAAATTAAGAAATTATTAGATAGAAGAATTAAAAATTGAAATACCAAGAATACTTTTTCAAATTGAAGATTGAAAATACTTGATATTTTAAATAAAAAACTTAAAAAAAGTTCATATATAGGAAATCCCGGTGGCCTTGAAGGCAAATAAACAGAGTCTTGAACATAATTATTTACTGTCCCGATTAAAGCATACGAATCCCAATCAGAACCTATATATCCCTGAATAAGAAAAGGTATAAAAATAAATGTTTGAATTAAAGAACAAAGATAGAAATACTTCTTGCTTTGCTCAAGATTCATTTATTGCATTCCAAATTTAGACTTACATGTATTCCATTTTCCTTATCCATATGAGGAAAATATGCCTGTGAGTGATCGTCATAGTCTTTATCATTGAATACTGTTTTCCAATCCCACTTTCTTATATTTCTAAACCCTGCTTGTTCCAGAATAACTGCCAGACTTTTCTCATCATAAACAGTTTTATGATAAATGCTTTTTGTATTAATTTTCCATTTTCCATATAGTGGCCCGAGTATCTTGCTCAAGTCATCAGAAGTTTCATATACTTTAATGAGTTCTGGAAAGTTCGGAACAGCTAGTCGTAAAACTCCATTTTCTTTAAGCACTCTATTCCATTCCTTTAATACTGTTTTAATTTCTTCTCTATCAAAATATTCAATAACGTGCGAAGCATATATCTCTTCAACTGAGTTGTCGGAAAAAATTTCTAAATTGTCTACTGGTATTTCGTAATCTATATGATCATATTTAGCTAAATCAACATGAGTAAACCCCTCTAAATATCTTTCGCCACAACCCAAATGTAATTTCATATTATCTTTTTATTGAAAAAATGCCTCTAAGGATTTTTAAACCATCTATCAAAGCATTGACTTTGGTTTTACCTGCATATCTTTCTCTTTCCTCACTAAGAATTTCAGTATATCTTAATTTTCTTTGATGAACTTGGACAGGAAGTTCTAAACAAAGTGTAAAATCATCTGATTGGAGGTCTATAAAATTTAATATATCCCTTTTAAACATAGGATAAAAAAATAAGGAGTCCGTAATATTGCATCCAAATCTGAATCTAACTAAACCAGTGAAAAACTTATTTCCTAGAGCCCTAATGAAAGTGTCATCAGGACTTTTTGCACCACCTTTATATCTTGAACAAAAAACTGCATCTAAGTCGTTTATAATACTTTTCATTTCACGTAAAGCTTCTGGGTTGTAAGAGCCATCTCCATCCATATATGTAATATATTCTTTTGAGGAAAGTCCTATGGCTTCTTTAACAGCACCTCCCCAACCTTCTTGTGACTGAGTGATGAATCTTACATCGTAATTTTTTGCAATATTTTTTGTATTATCTGTTGAGTTTTTGTCGACGATAATAATTTCGCCAATGTTATATTCTTTTATCTCATCAAGAACATAACCAAGTGATTCTTCTTCGTTGTATGTTGCAATAATTAAGGAGACGTCATTTAATTCAGTGTTTTGATTTGTCATTATTTTACTGCCCCATATTTGCATAAATAAATTTAATTTGCTGTGAGATTTCTTCTAACTGATTTTTTCTTAAATTAGTGGAAGAAGGCAACCAAAGAATTTTTTCCGAAATATTTTCAGATAATTCTAAATTAGTTTTTTCAACACTCTTTAAAAAAACTTGTTTACTCAAAGCTGGATATGATTCTCTTGTTAAAATATCAGCTTCTTCAAGACCAGACTTCAAAACATCTCTTTCAAATTCTGATTCACAAATTAAATCTATAAACCACGGAGTTTCATAGTCAAAAAAATTAATAAATTTATAATTAATAATGTCATTTTTATAAATCTGAAACATTTCTTTTTTCACTTTTACAAATTCGTTAATTTTCTCAAATTGTGAAAGACCCAATGCAGATTGTAAATCAGTTATTTTAAAGTTAAGTCCGAATCCTTCGTGCCAGTCACTTTTGTCTTTTGATCTATTAAATGTTTTTAAATCTACAAGATATTCGTAAAGTTTATCGTTGTCTGTTAATACTAATCCTCCTTGACCCATTGTGATTATTTTATGAGGTGTAAAAGAAAATATACTTATACTTCCTAGTGAACCACACATTTTATCTTTATACTTTGAGCCAAGTGCGTGTGCAGAATCTTCAATTAAGACAATATTTTTTTCATTACAGTAGTTTTCTATTTCTATACCATCTTCTGTTCTTCCATTTAATGGTACATATATGACTCCATCTAACTTTTCCACTGTTTGTAATGATTTAAGAGACATACATAAACGTTCATTCAAATCTATTATTACTGGCTCAGCTCCTGCCCAAAGTATGGCATTAATTGTTGCAATCATCGTTATATTGGGAACTGCTACTCGCTTACCTTCAGTCAACCCTGCTGCAAGCAACGACAAATAGATAGCGATAGTACCATTGGGTACTGCAACTGCATATTTTCGACCAACAAAATCTGCTATCTTTTCTTCTAATTCTGTAGTGAGTGCATGTTCAGTTATCCATGCCCCACTAGACATATAATCATTAACTCCCTGAATATCGTTTTCAGAAATATTTGGTTCTACTTGATTAATTTTTTTTGACATTTACTCGTGTTCTATCTTTTTCTGGTCCATGATAGGGGCCATTTTTAACTTCTAAAACCTTTGAATCTTCTATCATTTCGTATTCATGAACTCCTTGATATTGAACAATCATCATTCCTGTTTCAACAATTGCAGAGTCAATATATGTTGTATCCTCTTCATATAAATTACATTTAATCTTACCTTGTAAAACATAGACAACTTCTTGTGTTCTGTATGAGCTTCTCTCAAAATAATTATGGAAATGTGCATCTAAAATCTTATCTTTTTTGTAATTCCAAGTACCTACTTGAATAAAAGATTCGTCATTAGTTAAAAAATCTAAACCTTCAGGTATATTTCTTATGTCAAAAATTGAAGCATATATTTCGCCATTTAAGGTGATATGTTTTATATTTTTATCTTCCATATGTATCTTTATACCAATTTATAGTTTTTTCAATTCCATATTCTAATTCAAACTCTGGTTCCCATTTTAAAAGTTTAGAACCCTTTGTACCATCTACTTTTTTTTCTAGAACTCCATCTGGTTTTTCTAAGTTAAATGAAAACTCTCCTTCCCAGCCAACCTGGTCCTTAATGATATTTGCTAAGTCAATAATTGATATTCCTTTTTTTACTCCAACATTAAAAAAATGGTGACCGCTCTTTAGATCTAAAGATTTAAGCAAAGCATATGCACCATCTTGAACATATAGCCATTCTCTTATTGGTTTTCCTGTTCCCCAAATTTCAACACTGTCATCATTATTCATTTTTGCTTCAGATATTTTTTTAACCAATGCACCAAGAGCATGTGACCTCTCAATATCAAAATGGTCTTCAGGTCCATACATATTTGATAATATTATATTTGCAGAAGAAAAATTATACTCTTTGAAAAAGCTACTACCTAAATCTACGCACATTCTTTTTGACATTCCATAGTTATAAACTGAATCATGAGGAGGCCCATCATAGAAATTATCTTCTTTGTATGTGTCTAAATGTCCAGGATAAGCACAATTAGAAATTGGGTTTACTAAGATTGTCACTTTATTTTCGTTAGAAACTTGATAAAGGTTTAATGCCATTTTTGAATTTTCGTAGAGCATCTTTGCCGGAAATTTATACCCATAGGAAATACCTCCAACAAAAGCAGCACAATTTATGACTGCTTGGGGTTTGTGCTTAAGAAAAAATTTATTAAGGCTCTCTATGTTTGTAATGTTTAAATCATTTTTTCCGCGAATTTCAATTAGTTCATGTTCATTATCTTCAAGTAATAATTTTTTTACCCAGCCTCCAAGAAACCCTTCGGAACCAACTATTAATACTCTCATAAGTTACAGTTCTTTTGGGTGTTCCCAGGTTGGAAATATTAAATTATCCTTTAATAAAGCTAAGTCTTTTTTTGCTTCAATAATGTCATGCTCGACCATAATCTTTACAAGTTCTTCAAAATCAACAGTAGGTTTCCATCCGAGTGATTGTCTTGCTTTTGTTGCATCTCCTATTAAATAATCTACTTCATTTGGTCTAAAATATTTTTCAGAAACATCTATATATTCTTCCCAACTTAAACCAACTGTATTAAAAGCCGCTTCAGCAAATTCTTTAACTGTTTTTGTTACTCCTGTTGCTAGAACCCAATCCTCTGCAGTTGTATGCTGCATCATTTTCCACATACCTTCAACATAATCTTTTGCGTATCCCCAGTCTCTACTTGCATCTAGGTTTCCTAAAGTTAATCTTTCTTGAATTCCTACTGATATTCTTCCTACAGCTTTACTTATCTTTTTTGTAACGAATGTTTCACCCCTCAATGGTGATTCATGATTAAATAAAATCCCATTTACTCCAAACAAGTCATATGACTCTCTATATATTTTTGTCATTTCGTGAGCAAAGACCTTTGATGCTCCATAGGGGCTTTTTGCATCAAATATAGAACTCTCATTTAAGAGTTCTTTAGAGGCTCCACCAAACATTTCAGAAGATGACGCTTGGTAAAACTTAACATCTTTATCCAGGTGTCTAATTGCCTCAAGAATTGAAATAGATCCTAAAGTTCCAATTTGGGTGGTAAAAATTGGATTTGTAAAGGATACGGAAACATGTGACTGAGCAGCTAGATTATAAACTTCATCAGGAAGAATATTATTTAATAAATTTGTAATAGAAGATGAATCTAAAAGATCTGAGTAATGAAGGTTTAGCTGATCTGACTCAGAATATTTTGAAATTAATCCATCTATTCGTTCAGTATTGATTGATGATGACCTTCTAACAGTACCGTGAACCTCATAGCCTTTATTTAACAATAGTTCAGTTAGGTATGCTCCATCTTGTCCTGTAATACCTGTTATTAATGCTTTCACTATATAAACATTGTAATTAAGTAATAAATAAGTTATTAAATTAATTCAATTAATTAAAGTAGATATTGAGATGAAAAACATAGGACTCATAGTTTACGGAAGATTTCCTACCGAAAAAGCTTACGGTTCACACTTAATTGATATTGCAAATGGCTTTTTGCAAAATGGCTTAAATGTACATATTTTCTATTCACAAACATCCAACAAGAAAACTATAAATGAAAATCCTGAAATCTATTACCAAAATAATAAGATTCAATTTATTAAAGTTCAAAATTATGATTTTACAAAACATATCATTTATCGACTTCTCCCTAGTGTTCTGCAAAAAACTTTATGGACTATAGGGGCTTATTACTGGTCTGGTAAATTAACTAGTAAATTAAAAAATATTGACACGCTCTGGTCTACTAATCCAAATACTCTAATTAAACATGCTTCAAGTGGAAAAACAATTATCTACGAAAAGCACGGGGCAGGTAAATTTATACAAAAATATGTTATTAAAAAACTTTCTGAGTTTAAAAACGTCTTTTTTGTTGGAACATCTAAAACTTCTTACAATGAGCTTTCTAATTTGAACCAAAAAAATACAATCTATTTAACAAATGGTGTAAATTTAAATGATTATGTAACTCAGAATACCTCCATAGAAGATAACAAACTAAATATTGGATATATTGGCATGTTGGAGACTTATGGGAAAGATAAGGGTGTTAAAAATGCATTTATGGAGCTTAAAAATATTTCAGAAGAATATAATTTAAAATTAACTCTTATAGGTGGCCCTGAAGAAAAAGTAGATGAAATAGTTAAAGAATTTAGTAATTCAAGCATTGAATTAACTTACAAATATAAAATACCAAAAAAACAAATTCCTAGACATATGCAAGAGCTAGATATTGGAATTGTCCCCTATCCAAATGAATACCATATGTCTAACTATGCTTCACCACTAAAAATCTTTGAATATGCTGCAGCTAATACAGTCATCCTCTCTTCTGATATTAAAAGTAACTTAGAACTTAGTAAAACCGAGCTTGGTATTATGTACTTCAAAGCCGGTGACTTTGATGACTTTCGAGATAAAGTTGTTCAATTAATAACAAATAGTGATTTAAGAAATTCACTTATAGAAAAGTCTAAAAAAAATATTATCAATTATTCATTAAGTCATAGAATGAAAAAATTAATTGAATTTTGCGTCCGTAGCTCAATTGGATAGAGTACCTGACTTCGGATCAGGGGGTTGAGGGTTCGAGTCCTTCCGGGCGCGCTTTTATAAAATCAATAACTTTATTCATACGATATTTAAGAGTTAACTGATGAACATCATGGGATTTATTATTATCAATATTTTCAATTGCATCATTAAGGGCTTTTGTAAAACTTATTTTTTCATCTAAGTCAAAATAAAATATAGAGTTTTGTATTGGAAGTTCCTTGTGAGCTAATGAATTTGTTGCCACTACATTCATTCCTGACCCTAGATATTCATAATATTTTACAGGTGATGTATGTCTTTGGGCATGAGTGCTTTCTATATTTGATAAAATTCCAATATGGGCTTCACTTAACACTTCTGATAATTCTGACCTAGTCGTATGACCATGAATAAATATATTTTCATGTTTAAAGTCTTTTTTTAAACTAGTTGCTATTTCTGTGGGCCCACCAAAGATATGTAGTTCAGAATTGTTAATATGTTCCGATTCTTGAAAATACCGTATAATCTCCTTAACTCCCCTAGTTTTTCCAAACCTTTGAAGATTTCCAGAATATACTATTTTTACTTTATTACCTTTGTTTTTTCTGGTGAAGATATCCTCATCGAACCCATTTTCTAGAACAATTACATTACCGCCTTCTTCTAAAAGCAAGTCTTCTTTAATGTACTTATTGATACATATAATTTTGGAATTTCTTGACTGCATCGCTTTTGATACCAATTTTTTTCTAGTATTTGTAAGGTCGTGACACTCATAAATTACATTAATATTTTTTCTTGAAAGAAAATAAAAAACCCAGTCGGAAAGAGTAAAGATTATATTTGTATTATTTTTCGAATACTTTCTTGAAATATAATAAGACCAGAGAATATGACTAATGATGTACATATATTTTTCGAATACTCTTATTCTCCCAAAAGGTAAGTAATGTTTTGTTGGTTTAATTTCAAAATCTTCATACATTTCATAAAAATCTTGGAGTTTTGAGATATCAGTTGTTGCTGATTTTTCTCTTAGTGGAAAAACTAGTTTTACATCAAAGTCATTTCTAACAAGGTATTTTATTGTTGAGAAAGTACATATTCCGTAGGCATATGTGTTGTAACTTGGTATTCCTTGATAGGTTATATAATTTAATTCCATAGTTTTATAATTCAATATTAACTATAAAGTAGCCTAAAATTTAAAGATATGAATGGTGACCCAGGATATTTTGGCCCAAACTCAATGATGTGGAAGGTTAACAAAGAGATTACCGTGCTATTTGGAGGTGCACGAGCACTTTTAATGCACGCTGCCCATCCACTAATTGCAGCTGGAGCTAGGCAAACATCATTTTATCAAAGGGATCCTTGGAAAAGATTAATTAGAACACTATCTCTACAAAACTCTGTCACTTTTGGTACCAAAAAAGAAGCAGATGAGAGTGCACATCGCATTAATAAATTGCATGAAGTAATTAAGGGAACAGATGAAATTACTGGTGATATATATGATGCCTTAGATCATGAACAGTTGCTTTGGGTTCATGCTTGTTTACAGATTTCTTCAATTTATTTTTATGAAAAAACAGTAAAAAAGCTTACGGATGATGAAAAAAATCAGTACCACAAAGAAAATATGCTTTCTGCAGACCTAGTTTTAGTAAATATAAAAGAAATGCCTCAAACACATGAAGGTTTGAAGAATTGGGTTATTGAAAAATCTAAAACTGACAAATACTTGATTCACACTGATGTTGCAAAAGATGTTCAGGAAATTATTGCTGGAGGTCCTGTGCCAACTCATATTAAACCAATATGGCCATTTATTGCTTTTACAGCCTTCAATACCCTACCTTATGAATTCAAGGAGATTTATGGTGTAAAAGATAGTAAGTTTAAGTCATTTATTCTTGGTTTTAACCTCGCATTTTTAAAATATACAAGACCATTTTTACCACCTTTTTTTAGATTAATTGCACCAGCAAGATGGGCTAAACAGAGGTTAAATAAGAATCCGAATCTTCTTTTTAAAGATAAAGCAAAATTTTAAGCATATAGATATTATTAAATAATGGACAATACAGAAAATAATTCATGGGATGAGATTTCTAATGATGTATCAGAGGTTAAAAAGAAAATTAAAGATAAGGTAGTTAGTGAAAATTCAATTGACGACCTTAAAGATTCTTTTCAGCTAACTATAGAAAATAGTAAAGAGATACTTAAAAATTTGATAGCTGCTGTAGATGAGACAGTTAAAGATGAGGAGATTAGATCAGAAACTAGAGAAATTATTAAAAAAATAAGTAATGAGTTAACTGAACTAATTGAAGATGGAAAAAATAAAGTTGGTGATCTTTTAAATAAAGAGGAAGAGTAAGTTTATTTAATTTATTTTTATTTTTCGTGTACCATCAATTTGTAATATATTGGGTCGGTAGCTCAATCGGTAGAGCAGGAGCCTTTTAAGCTCAAGGTCGTGGGTTCGATTCCCACCCGACCCACAAAGCATTATGATTAATAAGTCAATCAAAATTACGACAGTATCTGGATTCAACTATTTAATAAAAAATGTATTAGTTTTTTTAATTTTTGATGTTTTTAATCAAAACAATGAATTAATTTATGGATTGATTTTAATATATATTTATTTTCAGAGTTACTTTTTGCATTCTAGGTTTACGCTTAAAAGAAAAATTAATAGTTCATCATTTTTTTTATTTTTAAGACTAAATCTATTTTTGTTTATTTTTGATTATTTGATATTTGATATAATCAATCAATTCTTTTCATACTTTGTATTTTCAACTTTACTAATAAGTTTTATCATTCATTTAGTTCGAATTTTATTATTTTCTAAGGAAATGAAGTGAAAAATATATTTTTTTTACTTTTAGTGTTTGTCACATTTTCTATTCCTCAATTTTTGTATGATATTGAAAATACCCCAAATGATGGTGATGAAAAACAATATTGGGAAATTGGTTATGGAATTTACAACGAGGGACAATACAAAAGAGTAACTTCTGAACCAAATATAAGTGACTTTGAAAAGGTGCAACTAGGCTTTAGAAGGGGTGAACCTATTTATCCATTCCTTATAGCTTCTTCTCTAAAAATATTTAACTTTAATAATATTGGAAATTGTACAAGTATTGATTGTCATAATTTAAATCCTGCTAAAAATTTTATTGTCATTATTTCATATATTCTTAGATTTTTAATAATTACTTTATCATTTGATACTTTAACAAAGAAATATAGACCTTTAACAAGCTCCTTATTGTGTATAGCATTACTTTTAATGTTGCCGATTGAAATAAAAGACTTGATTACAGTTACACTTTTGACTTTAAGTTTGTACTTTTATCCAAAAAAAGAAAAAGCCAGCTATCTTTTCTTTAGTTTGATTCCTTTAAGTAACGCAGTTTTCCTTTACATACTTCCCTTAAGTTTCTTTGTTTATTTTATGTTTAATAAAAATAATCTAAAAAATTCACTATTAAAAATTCTTATATTTCTTTTACCATCTTTACTTTGGATGACTAGAAACTTGGTAGAAGTTGACCAGTTTTCAATTACAGGTAGAAGTGCTGAAGTGTTGTCAATTAGAGCAGAATATAGCACTATGGATTACGAACAAATAAAAAGTGGAGTAGTTTATTACACACCCGGTACACCTTTTGTCTTTGAAGCAATTCAGTCAAGAATGTGGAACTTAGTAACTGAAAATGGTTCTGATGTATTATATGACAGGCAAAATCCAGATTCTGCATATAAAAAAGCAAAAAAACTTACTGGCGAGGTAGGAGAAAGGCTTGAGAACTATACTTATGACAATGACTCCTATGTTTCCCAACAAGAAGTTATTAATGAAATTTCATTTGAGATATTAAAAGAAAATTTTTATAAACATACCCTACTTTCTTTTGTGTTTGGATATAGGGGAATGTTCCCCTCTATCAACTATGAAATTACTGATTATTATTCAATATTTGAAATAAATTCTCTGACCTTACTGTTTAAAGAAGTTATGTCTTTTTTAAGATTAATATTCATACCTTATGGGCTATTTAAACTATCAACTAATTTTTCAAAAAGCAGGTCAAATTTAGCATCTTTAATATTTTTAAGTTTATGGGGTTTCTTTGCTTTTTTTACACACTTTATACCAAGATATTCAACATTTTTACTAATTCCTAGTGTGTTTTATTTAGCTAGTATTAATTCGGAAAAGAAATAATGAAAAAAGTAGCCATAATAATACCTGTATACAATGAAGCAGACAATATTCCACAGTTAATAGATAATTTAAAAAATATTGAGAGAGAAGAGTTCTACTTTATTTTTATTAACGACGGTTCTCAAGACAATTCCCTTAACTTACTACAGAAAATTAATCTTAAATCAGAAATTGTGATTCATAAAAAAAATCTCGGTTTAGCTAATGCAGTAAAAAGTGGGTTGCGTAAAGCTATTGAAATTGGAGCTGACTACGTTGTAAAAGTTGATGCAGATCTACAACATGATTTAAATGAAATTGATAGTCTTTTAATTGAGTTAAATGAAGATATAGATTTTGTATACGGTGATAGATTTAATGGAAATTTAAATTATAGAATGGAATTGATTAGAAAATTTGGTAACAAATTTTTTTCCTATCTAACTAAAAAGCTCACAGGTTACAAAATTACAGACTCCCAGCCCGGTTTTATAGCTATGAAAATTGAACTGGCTAAAAAATTGAAGTTGCTTGGAAATTATAACTACACACAACAAGTTTTAATTGAGGCTTCACTAATGGGTTTTCGTTTTAAGCAAGTTCCTATTACATTCAATAAACGAATTCATGGAAAAAGTTTTGTCAGCTTGAAATATCCGTTTAAAGTTTTTTGGCAGATTTTTATTATCTACTCGTCCTTAAAGCCGTTATCAACTTTTGGAAAAATTGGTTCATTACTTATAATATCTTCCATTATTATTTCTTCATTTCAAATTTATCAATATTCAATCGGCTTATCTGAAAAATTAATACAAAATGATGATTTAGTAAGTTTACTTTTTCTATTTGGGGTACAGACAGTCTTTGTTGGGATTATTGGAAATCTTGTAAATAATTATTCAGATAAAGGTTAGGATTAAGTAGAATTAATTTCTCGGGGGCGTGGTGAAGTCTGGAGTTCACGCCTGCCTGTCACGCAGGA
>CENX01161535.1_pt1 | contig 19965 bp, 19 predicted proteins | sample 361321 | NCBI WGS metagenome assembly CENX01 (sample SAMEA2619678, study PRJEB7988) | marine metagenome | isolation source: saline water (ENVO:00002010), including | reverse complement strand
CGATCTGATCATTGTACCTAGTCCCATGTTAAATTGCTCACCGTTGCGCTTATTGGCATATGATCACTTAGTTCCCAACATGCTTGGTGGGTACGACCTGACATTGCATCCCATTCCATATTAGTAAATAAATAATCAATCTTCCGATCGTACTTTCTGATAATATCTGTACCTATCATACTTGTTGAAGGAGCGTGTGTATAGTGCTCAGGTAGATTAATTAACCCTTCCTTAATAGCTGGATCATAGGCCTGATACAAAGGGGCCAAGATATCTGGCTCACCAGAAAAGTTATCAAAATAGCTTCCTTCTTTATGAAAAGGTTCTACCCCGTCCATGTGGTACGACTCCCATTCACAGATATCATTCATACAATAATCAATGTTGGCACCTGGAGGAACGGCATTTAAGTCTCCACCAGAAACAAAAGCATGCCCCTCTGAATTTATGTTTTCAAGGATTTGAAGATACTTAGCGACGTGCTTCTCTTTTGTGTCATCAGTCGCAAATGCAGTTGCATGTATGTTGACAGCATAGAACTTTTTTTGGTTACTGGACGCAAGTTCTGGGATTTCGGATTTAAGAATATTTCTTCTTAAATAAAAATACTGTTCATAGTCAGGCTGGTCTGTGCGTAGCCTGAGCTGTATTCGCTCAGAAGAACCAATCTCATATTTTGAAAGGATCGCGTTCCCCATATTCACTCTTCCGATACCATCTGTAGGAATAAAGTCTACCTCCCATACCGATGCGTAGACGCCATAATTTAAAGGCGTGTTATCCAGAAGGTATTGAATTTGATTCCAATATCCAGTTCTTTTAGATCCAAGGTCAACCTCCTGGAGGAGGACAATGTCTGGATCAATGACATTAAGAGTATCAGCTATAGCCTCCATAGTTTGGGTAATAGTTTCTTCGTCAGCTATTACATCCTCGCCGCAAGAGTCTCCAAAAAATGAAAATCGCCCAACCCCAAACCGCATGTTCCAAGTAAGAACCTTAATGCCTCCACCCTGGTATGTTTTTGAATCTGAATCTATATTGGACGCTTCAAACCTTTTTGGTGTCGATGAATCTGAGAATTCAACAACAAATGGTTCACATCCATTTCCCAATAGTAAAAGAATTAAAAGTAAAGAGGTTCTCATGTTTATGTTATTTATCTAACAGCATTAAGATATTTTTAGGAGGTCGGCCAATTACCGCATTTTTGCCCACTACAAAAATTGGTCTTTCCATTATCTTAGGCAGCCCCTCCATAGCATTAGCAAGAGCTTGATCGTTGTTGATAAAAGATTCAACATTATTATCCTTAAAGTCTTTCTCGGAGGTTCTAATAAAATCTTTTGGCCTCTTACCAAGCTTTTTTGCAAGAACAAGAATCTCATCCTTTGACAGAGGATCTTTTAAATACTCAACTATATCAAAATCTACATTGTTATCATTAAGAAGCTTCACGGCTTCGCGGCTCTTACCTCACCTGGGGTTATGGTACAGCAGGGCTTTTGACATTTTTACTCCTTACATATGTATCTAATTACATGAATTTATAAATCATTGTTGTTAAGTGTTACCACATTGAGATATAAATACTTTAGAAAAGGGACTCTTGCCCGGATTCTATCATTACATCGACGGCGCCCCCCTCCTTTTGCTGGTTTGCCGCTAGCTGCGCAAGGCGAATAGGCTCAGGGAGTCTATACTTTTTGACCAGTTGCTTTGTCATCTTAACTGCGGATGTAAGATCTGATCTGTGTCCGATAGAAACATAAATTGGCTTTTTGCTTTCTTTAGACCTGAGTGCTATGCCTACGGTTTCACCATTGAGAAGAATTGGCTTTTCTGAGTGTTTTTGCTGAGATAGGTGGTCGTGGCTACCAACAAGCATCTTATTACTTACTCCGATAGAGGGTACATCTAGAAGAACTCCTAGGTGGCTTGCAAGCCCAAACCTCCTGGGGTGAGACTGACCGTGTGAATGAAAGAGAATAAGATCAATGTCTTGAGCGGTTTTTCTGAAAAGTGACATTAGTGGAGCTCCTTCCCTGAATGTCAGTAGACCCGAGATATAATCGAAGGTTATCTCTTGTGAAACCCCATTCTGTTCAACAATTTCCAGGCTTGGATATTTTAGGACGGTCAACGCTGCATGAATAATATTCTTTCCTGCATCAAATGCAACGGCAGTACCACCGATAAAGCGAATATCCTCATTGTTTGGAGAAAATATAATTTTCTTCCTCAAATTGCTCTGGATTGCCATAGCCTCATTTGGGCTAATATTCCAGCTATGAAATCGAACGGGCTTCATTTTCAAATCTAACAAAGGTTATAAAAAAATGAAACTATCTGCTTTTTTGCTCGAAAACTCCAGTCTCTTTGTTTTTTTGCACTTTATCCCAGTGGAAATAACGCCCGTTCATTGCAATGTAAACCCCATGTGGAAGGGATTGCGCAAAGGCAAGTGCGCCGCCTATATTGAAGAGGCCATCGCTGCTACCAAATTTATATGGTATCATCGCCCCTGTTAGCACAATAGTCTTTTTTAGTTTAGCCTTAGCTAAAATACTACATGTTTTTGTCATGGTGTCAGTTCCATGAGTAATAACAATTTGATTTTCATCTGCGGATTTGCAATTATCTAAAATCTTCAAACGGTCGCTATCTTTCATCTCCAAGCTATCAATTAGCATTAAAGTAGTAATTTTTACTTTTAATCTCGATCTGCCAAGCTCAAGTATTTCTCTCATGTGAGTGTCTTGGAAATACAACTTCCCAGTGATTTCGTCATATTCCTTATCGAAAGTCCCCCCTGTTATGAATATTCTGACTGACATATTAATTCATACTATTGAACAAATTTGCTCAAAACCTTTTTTTTCTAATTTTGGAACCATTGCGTCCACGGACGGGAACCCTACAGGTATTAACAACACAGCCCTTTCATTTTTTGGTCTATTTAAAATTTTCTCCAAGAACCCCATTGGCGAAGGTGTGTGTGTCAAAGTAGCCAGTCCAGATTGATGTAACGCAGTTAACAAAATTCCTGATGCTATTCCAACTGACTCATTAACGTAATAATTCTTTTTTCTTTTTTCACCTTCTAAATCATAATTTTTTTTAAACACTACAATTAGGTATGGTGCAGTTTCTAAAAATGGTTTTTCCCAATTCGTCCCAAACTGGTTTAAGTCTTCTAACCAATCATCTGGAGCGCGGTGATCATAAAACTCTCTCTCTTCTCTTTCCGCTTCTTGCCGAATGTCTTGCTTAGTAATCGGATCTTTGACGATTACAAAATGCCACGGTTGCTTATTCGCCCCAGAGGGAGCAGAGGAAGCGCTCTTTATTGCGTTGTAAATGATTTCGATGGGGACTTCTTCATCTGAAAAATCTCTTACGGTTCTTCTTCTAGTTATGCTATCATAGAAAGCATAAGAGTTTTCCAACATATATTTATTCGATATTTTTTTAAATTTTAATTTTTCAGATGCCATGCTATTCTTTACCAATGTATTTTATGTTTTAAATTTACTTATTGACTGTGAAACCTTTAGAAGTAATCACCATACTCCTTACTGCAGGATGCCTACTAAGTCTTCTTTTCTATAGAAGAAAAGGCCCTTTTTTATACCTACTCTTTTTAACAGCTATTGTAACAATCCTGCAATACCTTGTGGGCGGACTAAGGTGGCAGATGTTGGTCGCTTTATATATCCTCCCAGCAATGTTTATCACATATAAATTTAAAATAGAAAATAGTTTTACTGGGGCTGTCTTAGGGATTTGGTTTTTAATATCAGCCTATATACCATGGGCTGTCCCCGTGTTCACAATGCCCGCTCCCAACGGTGATTTCTCCGTAGGGTCAGAAACATTTCACTGGGTAGATAGCTCAAGACTAGAGTGGTTTACTCATGAAAATGATAGCGATTTGAGGGAAATAATGGTCCAGGCGTGGTATCCAAGTGAGGACTCAAATAGTATTGTTCCAAACCCATACATGGATTTTATGAAGCTGCGGTCGAAAACGCTTGCATCTGCAGGTAAAATTCCAGCTTTTTTACCCAGTCATTTAGATATGATAATGACCAATACTCGAAAGGAGGTTGACTGTTCAGAAAAGTTAGGAAAATATCCTGTCTTTATATTTTCACATGGTATAACTGGATCAAGACATCTTCACCAAGTGCTTTTTGAACATCTAGCTGCACGGGGGTATGTGGTTTTTGCACCAGACCACAGCTTTGACGCCAATCTAACTATCTTCTCAGATGGAAGAATTGCTGATTACCGTTCTGAAATAACTGGACATCCTGACAGTATACTTACAAGAGATAAACAAATTAATACTCGCGCATTTGATATAGGTTTTATAATTGACCAAATTAGAAAAATAGAAACTGGCATAATCGATTCAAAACTTTCTGGAAAACTTGATCTAAATAAAGTCGCCTTGGGTGGGCACTCATACGGAGGCGCAACCGCAATCCTCGCATCTCACAATCATGAGATTATTAAAGCATGCGTGGTTCTGGACGGCTGGATAAGCCCCATCCCCGATAGAGTAATATCAGAAGGGATTGATGTCCCTTTTTTATTTATGGGTCGTCCGAGTTGGGATGATTCTGACTACCCCGGTAATTATGAAAGGCTAGCCGATTTAATAGCAGACTCATCAAATAAACAGTATGATCTTCGTATCAACCACACCCTTCACCTTGATTATACGGACATCCCTCTAATGTCTCCATTAGTGAAGCACGTAATGGATGTTGGTGAGTTAAGCCCCTCCACTACCCTTTCTTTAATTAATGATCTAGTGCTTGGATTTTTAGAGGTGCACCTTTTAGAAAGAGATCACAATGGGTTTAAAAAGGCATTGCATAATAACCTTTTAATAAAATCTTAAATGCGACACACCATAAGAATTACGCTAGGCTTCTTGTTGGTCATCATTGGGTTAATTGGAGGACTAATTCCTATCTTCCAAGGGTGGGTGTTTGGGATTCCTGGCTTGATAATACTTGCTGATTATTTCCCTCCAGTTAAAAGGATATTGGATTGGGCAAAGTCAAAATACGGGAATGAAAGTGACAATAAGTCAAGTTGAGTAAGGGTCATATCAGGGCCGTTTTATAGGGTTGGAAAATTTTATAAGATTCCTTTTTTCTGAGTTTTGGTTTGAATTTTTTTTAGCGTAACCTTTCAACCTAATTTGACTAATTAAAGTGTAAATAATTCAATTATAGACCACCTCCTTTTCCAAAAACAGTGCCAATAAACACATCCAATATTACAGCAATAGTCGGAGCCCAGTGGGGCGATGAAGGAAAGGGAAAGATCACAGATTTTTTTGCTGGTGAATCTGACTATGTCGTAAGGTTTCATGGGGGAAATAATGCAGGGCATACAGTCATAGTTGAGGGGAACACCTTTAAGCTACACCTAATACCTTCTGGAATAATATATGGTGGCCCAATGTCAATCATTGGCAATGGAGTGGTTGTTGACCCAAAGGTTTTGCTTGACGAAATAGAATACATAGAAGGCAAAGGAATAGATCCAAAGCTACTGGTTAGTGATCGAGCTCATGTAATTATGCCTTACCACATTGAGCTAGATGGCGCTCTATCTAACCATCAGGGCGACCTAGCTGCAGGAAGTACTCGTCGTGGTATAGCTCCTGTATATGCAGATAAGATGTTTAGAAATGGTATTAGAATCATTGACCTGCTAGAGCCAGACGTTTTGATGGAAAAACTTGTCAAAGGATATAGTTTTGCAAAGGGCATCATCGAAAAAGCACTTTCTAAAAAGATTGAATCTTCAATTGAAGAAATATTTGATTCGTATTGCAGCTATGGAGAGAGGCTCAAACCTTACATAACAGACACGTCCGTAGAACTTTATAATGCACACAAAAATAATAAATCTATTCTGTTTGAAGGGGCCCAAGGAATAAGCCTTGATGTAGACCATGGTATATACCCTTACACCACTTCATCAAACACTGCAGCTGGGCATATTTCGACAGGAACAGGTGTGAGTTTTAGAGACATTGGAAGGATTATTGGTGTTGTGAAGGCCTATCTAAGTCGCGTAGGAGAGAGCCCCCTCCCATCTGAAATGCATGGAAACGAGGCAGAAGCGCTAAGAGAAAAAGGTGGAGAATATGGAACGACCACCGGAAGGCCCAGAAGGGTTGGGTGGCTAGACCTAGTCCAGGTGAGGCAGGCCGTAAGAGTAAATGGTTTGACAGAAATTGCTCTTACAAAGTTAGATGTATTAAGCGGATTTGAATCTATAAAGGTTTGTGTATCGTATGATGTCAACGGGAATAATATATTAGAGATGCCTGCAAGCCTTTCACAGTATAGACTAGCTAAGCCGGTATATGAATCCCTTTCTGGATGGGACAATCTTCCTGACAAGATATGGGAAAAAGGATTTAACACTCTACCAGAGACCTTAAAAGACTATATCAAATTCGTTGAAGACCAAATTGACTGTCCAGTCAAGCTCATTTCCGTTGGCCCCCAGCGACATGAAACAATTTTAAGATAGTGAGCTTCACAAAAGAAATTGTTGATTTTTCGGGATTGTCTGTTGAGGAAATCCAAGACAAACTACTCGATCTAAACATCTCAATTACAGCGCAAGAAGCATTGAAAATCCAAAATGAAATGCTTGGCAGAGCCCCATCAATTTCAGAATTGGTTTTGTTTTCCATCCAGGGGTCTGAGCACTGTAGCTATAAAAGTAGTAGACAACACCTAAAGCAATTTACCACAGAGGGACCTGATGTGATATTAGGAGCGAAGGAAGATGCTGGGGTTGTATCAGTTGCTAAGGACGATGAGGGAAATCGATGGTGCATTGTAATGAGCCACGAATCACACAACCACCCATCGCAAATTGTGCCATATGAAGGAGCCGCTACCGGAGTTGGTGGAAATGTGCGTGATGTAATGTGTATGGGCGCTGAAGTAATTGGATGTACCGACTCGTTTCGATTTGGTGATATATCCAACAATAAAACAAAGTGGATACATGATGGCGTAGTCTCTGGAGTAGCGGGCTATGGAAACCCATTAGGGATACCAAACATCGGTGGGGATCTGTATTATAATGCGGGGTACAATGAAAACTGTCTCGTAACCTTAGTTACACTTGGTATAGTCCGGGAGGATCATATAATTCACTCTTACGCACCACAAGATGCAAGTGGATATGATCTCATTCTTGTGGGAAAACCCACGGACAATAGTGGGTTTGGTGGAGCGAGCTTTGCATCGCTAGAGCTGGAAGAAGAAAAACAAGACCAGAATAAAGGAGCAGTGCAAGAGCCAAACGCATTTCTTGAAAGACACCTATTGAAATCCTCGTATGCTCTCTTTAAACACCTAAATGAAAGTGATCTCATTAGTAATGTCGGGTTTAAAGATCTAGGGGCGGGTGGCGTCGCATGTGCTAGCGTAGAACTAGCAGAGACTTCTGGGTTTGGGTCAGAAGTCTGGCTTAATAAAGTTCATATTGGAATGGATGGGCTACACCCCTCTGTGTACCTATGCAGTGAAACTCAAGAAAGGTTCATGTGGGTCTGCCCTGCAGAGATCACTCCAACAATTTTAGACCACTATAATAAAGTGTTTGACCTCCCTGGAGTTAGCAAAGGTGCAAAAGCATCTGTAATTGGAAAAATACGAGATGATGGACAATACATAGTACACAATGATGGAGAAGAGATTGTAAACGCGTCTGCAAAAGAAGTAACGAGAGGTTTTTTATATGATAGGGAATTTGAAAATCCAAACCTCTCTTTCTATGAACCCGATCTTTCTATATCTAAAGATCTTGGAACAATATTGTTAAAAGTCCTAGCTCACGAAAACATTGCCAGCAGAGAACCCATTTATGAAAAGTATGACAAGCAAGTACAGGGGAGAGTTAATGTAGAATCTGGGGTTGCAGATTCAGGGGTATTAACCCCCTTTAACTCTACTGACTACCCTAGAGAAATACGTAAGGTTGGGATCGCATTATCTACAGATCACAATCCAAGATATTCAATGATTAGCCCGTACTGGGGTGGGGTAAATGCTGTAGTAGAGGCGATGCGAAATGTTGCATCTGTAGGTGCAACTCCCCATGCTATCACAGATTGCCTTTGCTATGGTAATCCAGAAAAGCCAAAGCAAATGTGGGAGTTTGTAGAAGGGACTCGTGGAATATCAGACGCCTGCAATGCGATAACACTCAAGGATAATCCATCATATCCAACTCCGATTATTGCCGGAAATGTCAGCTTCTATAATGAATCTAAGAATGGTCCGATCCCCCCAAGCCCTATTGTGAGCTGCCTTGGTAGACTAAAAGATATTGATTATGTCCTCCCAATGGATTTTCAATCCTCGGGTTCTGATATTTTAATGGTGGGGGAAAGAAAAGATGAACTTGGTGGCTCTATCTACTACCAACTTTTAGGTGAGCTTGGGGCAAACGTTCCAAAACCAGATTTTGTTGAAGTGCGGAGCCAGATATTTGCTATTACGGATTGCGCAGAAGGAGGTCTAATCCTTTCATGCCATGATATATCAGATGGTGGAATCGGGACCTCGATCGCTGAAATGACTTTTAGAAAAAACATTGGTTGTTTAGTAAAAATACCTGGTGATCTCCAAGATCATAAAATACTATTTTCTGAAACAGGTGGATTTGTGATTGAAACAAAAGAGGAAAATACTGAAAATGTTATAAAAGTCTTTAAGGCTCATGGTTTAAATGTCTCAAAGATAGGAGAAACTGGCGGTGAATACATTCAATTGAATGAAACAATCAAAGTTAAAGTACGTGAGGCAAGGCATAGATGGGAAAATGGTCTCAGAGAAAAACTATAGTTAGCTTTTACATGTTTGAGATACCAAAGCGATGAAAAAAGTAGACTACAAGTCAGCAGGTGTAAATATCGATGCTGGGAATAAAGCGGTTGATCTTATTAAGGACGGGGTTAAATCCACTTTTACAAAAAACGTGTTAACCGGAATAGGTAGCTTTGGTTCCTTATATGATTTAAAACCTATTCTTGATGAATATCAAAATCCTGTCATGGTACAAAGCATAGATGGGGTTGGCACCAAGACGATCATTGCGAGAAAACTCAATAAGTTTGATACCGTAGGTGTCGATCTCTTGAGCGCTTGCGCAAACGACATACTGGTAATGGGAGCCAAACCTCTGACTTTTCTTGACTATATTGCAAATGACAGGTTAAAGCCAGATGTGGTAGAGGAGATAGTCTCTGGAATGGTCAAGGCATGTAAAGAGACTGGTGTCTCCCTGGTTGGCGGAGAAACGGCAGAGATGCCAGACACATATCTTCCTGGCGAGCACGATTTGGTTGGAGTCATAACCGGTGTTGTTGAAAAAGAAAAAATCATTACCGGAGAGCATATAGAAATAGGTGATTCCATAGTTGGCCTTCCATCAAGCGGCCTACATACTAATGGATACTCATTGGCCAGAAAAGTTTTTTTTGACATTGGTGGCTATAGTGTCAAAGACAAGATCTCGGAACTTGAGAGCTCCATTGGGTTAACTCTTTTAGAACCACATATAAACTATACAAACCACCTTTTTTCCACTCTAGATGCAGGAGTTGACATACACGGCGTTGCCCATATTACAGGAGGCGGGATTATTGAAAACCTCCCTAGGATTTTGCCTGATGGGTGTGCAGCATCGATACAAAAAGGTTCTTGGCCAGTCTTAGATGTGTTTAATGCAATACAATCTATTGGGGGTGTCTTAGAAGATGAAATGTTCAGAGCATTTAATATGGGTATAGGCATGATTTTCATTATTAACAAGGAAGACGTTAGTGCTGTTATAAGTGCCCTTAAAGACATATCGACTCCCTTTAAAATAGGAGAGATAGTAGCTGGAAATGGAGAAGTTAAAATAAGATAATGTCAACACAATCTAACATCAAGATAGGGATAATCCAATTCCCAGGGTCAAATACTGAGAGAGAGACCTTCATGGCATGCACCCGGGCAGGAATGGAGCCAGTAGAGTTTTTATGGAATGATGACCCAGATGACCTTTCTGAATTTGATGGATATGTCATAGTGGGGGGATTCTCATATGAAGATAGATCAAGAGCTGGTGTCATTGCTGCACTGGATCCTATTATGAAACAGATGTCTATTGAGTCAGAAAAGAACAAACCAGTCTTAGGTATTTGCAATGGCGCTCAAATACTGGTAGAAAGTGGACTGGTCCCTGGATTCAAAAACAACCAGGTTGGTATCGCTCTTACTGATAATAAAAGGGTTAAAGATGGACAAGTCCTTGGTGTTGGATATTATAATACCTGGGCAAATCTCAAGATGAATACTGACCCGAGTAGGTGTGCATTTACCAGGAGCCTTGAAAAAGATCAGATAATAAAAATCCCTCTGGCCCACGGTGAAGGACGATTCATAATGCCTGAATCTTTGTTGGATAATCTTATAGCGAATGATCAGGCTGTCTATTTATACTGTGATGAGGAAGGAAACACTCCAAATGAATTCCCTGTTAACCCAAATGGGTCGCTGTATAATCTAGCTGCAGTGTGCAATAATAAGGGAAACATTATGGCCATGATGCCTCACCCAGAAAGAACGGAAAATGGCGATCAAATCTTTTTGTCTATGAAAGAATTTATTCAAATGGGTAATCCAATTACCGATCACGATCTAGCTCACAACCAAGAAAGCTATTGTTTAAAAAGTTATTCAGTTGATGGGTCCTGCACTGAGTGGTTGGTAAACATGATTATCACCGACAATGAAGCCATCTCAGTTCAAAATACTCTTATTCAACTTGGGTACGATGTTGTCTTGACCCGCCAAACTCATTGGGAAATTAAAACGGCTGGTGAAAAAGAAAATATATTGGAACAGATCGAAGCGTCTGGTGAGCTGTATAATTCAAATAAGGAGTTCATTGGTGAACGTGAAACAAATAATAGAACCGTATCGATTCTTGTACATCAAAAAGAAGATATGCATGGCAGACTAAAACAAGAGTCATTAACTGATAGATTTCAGATTAATGGATTGGTTAAAATAAAGCGTGGTGTGGTCTGGAATCTGTCCGCGAAACGCGGTAATATCGATACCATAATTAACGAAATTTTAGAAACAAACATACTATTCAACCCCTTATCTCATGAATGCTATAGAATCAACTGAACACTACAAAGACCGCATTAAAGCGGAAATATCCAACACGCTAACTAATACATCCCTTAAAGAAGGAATAAAGAAAACTGGAAAAGTCAGAGACCAGTACGATCTAGGTGAAAAAATCGCCCTGATAACAACTGATAGACAAAGCGCTTTTGACCGCGTCCTAGCATCAATCCCATTTAAGGGCCAGGTTCTAAACCTTACCAGTGCCTGGTGGTTTGATCAAACGAAAGACATAATCAAAAACCACGTAATTAACATACCAGACCCGAACGTTACCCTGGCAAAAAAGTGTGATGTTTTTCCAATCGAGTTTGTTGTGCGAGGCTACATAACAGGAAGCACCAGTACATCGCTGTGGACCGTATACAATAATGGCGATCGCGAGTATTGTGGGAATGATCTCCCTGAAGGATTAATTAAAAATCAGAAGCTTGATCAAAATATGCTTACACCAACAACAAAAGAGGAAGACCACGATAGGCCCATATCACCAGCCAATATAGTAAAGGAAGGCTGGATGACTAAGGAGGATTGGGAGTACTGTAGTCAAAAGGCTCTAGAACTTTTTTCTTTTGGACAAAAGACAGCAGCAGAAAATGGAATGATATTGGTAGACACTAAATATGAAATGGGCCGAGATGCAGATGGGAATATTGTTCTTATCGATGAGATACACACTCCAGACTCTAGCCGATATTGGATCTCTGAAACATATCAAGAGCGTATGGATTCTGGGCTTGAGCCTCAGAACATAGACAAAGAATTTTTACGCTTGTGGTTTGTTGATAACTGTGATCCTTATAATGATGAAACCTTACCAGATGCTCCAGAGGATCTTGTTGCAGAGTTGTCTAGTAGATATATTTATTTATACGAAACCATTACCGGAGGGTTATTCCCCTTCCCCGATACTGGAAAATCAATCAAAGATAGAATCAATGAAAACATGGAGAGTTTATCATGAAAGTTGTAATTATAATGGGTTCTACATCAGACGAACCCCATGCAAAAAAAATAACTGATAATCTTGATGGTTATGGAATAGACTGGGAACAGCATGCAGCCTCTGCCCATAAAGAACCACTAAAGGTTTTAGATATACTTAACGCCAACAGTGATATAGAAAATGTTGTTTATGTTACCATTGCAGGTAGGTCAAATGCCTTATCTGGTTTTGTAGCTGCAAACTCTGAGTTCCCAACTCTTGGATGTCCGCCTTTTTCAGACAAAGCTGACATGCTAGTAAATATACACTCAACCCTGCAGATGCCAAGCAATACCCCTGTGCTTACCGTAATAGACCCTGGCAATTGTGCTCTGGCTGCCAAGCGGATACTAGGTGCATAACGCACTTGGCGCCCTTTCTCCTTTAGATGGTCGCTATAGTGATAGCGTTAAAGAACTGAATGCATATTTTTCTGAGGCCGCTCTCATGCGATACAGGATCTACGTTGAGGTTGAATACCTCATCGCGCTCGGTCATGAAAAGAAAATAAGCGAGCTCCCGCCCTTAAGCGAGAGACAGCAGAAAAGTTTAAGAAAAGCGTACCAAGAGTTTGATATCAACTCTGCTCAATTGGTCAAGGATATTGAGTCAGATACAAACCATGACGTCAAAGCAATAGAGTATTACATCCAGAAACATTGCAAGACTTCATTGCATCCCTGGATTCACTTTGCTCTTACATCTGAAGATGTAAACAACCTTTCCTATACTCTAATGTGGAACCACGCACTGAAACAAGTATACATTCCCGTTCTTGTTGGTACTCACCGTGAACTAAGGAGAATGGCAAAGAAATATCGAGGAGTTCCCATGCTATCTTTGACCCACGGACAGCCCGCAACGCCAACTACGTTTGGTAAAGAAATAGGGGTTTTCTATAAAAGGCTAGAAAGGCAAATTTCTCAACTAAAAAAACACACCTTTCTAGGAAAACTTGGCGGCGCAACAGGAACATGGTCGGCACATACCAGTGCATATCCTAATGTGAATTGGGTTCGATTTACTTCAAGATTTGTAAAATCACTTGGGCTAAAGCCCAACTTAATGACTACACAGATTGAACCTCATGATAGCATGGCAGAGAGCTTCCATCAGATTGTGAGAACGAATACCATTCTAAAAGACCTTTGTCAGGATTTATGGATGTACGTAAGCAGGGGAATTCTATCTCAAAAAAAAGTAGCTGGGGAGGTTGGTTCTTCAACAATGCCTCACAAGATTAACCCCATTCAATTTGAAAATGCAGAAGGAAATTTGGGGGTGTCAAATGCGTTACTAAACCATCTAGCTCAAAAGCTCCCAGTGTCAAGGATGCAAAGAGATCTTACCGACTCTACTGTTTTAAGAAACCAGGGAATGGCGCTTGGATATTCTTATCTGTCCCTAAAAAATATTTCCAGAGGTCTATCGAGAATTACAATTAATAAAGATAAAATGGAATATGAACTCAATCTTCATTGGGAGGTTCTTGGCGAAGCTGTTCAGACGATTCTCAGGAAAGAGGGTGAGCTAAAAGCCTATGAAAAATTAAAAGATATGACCCGAGGCGAGAAAATAGATGCAGAATCAATAACAAAGTTTATAGAATCATTAACATTGTCAGATGAACATAAGAAAACCCTTTTACAGCTAAGACCAGGGTCTTACGTTGGTATGGCATCAAATATGGTTGATCAATTATAATGTGTGGCATCGTAGGTATTTATAAAACCAGCAACGACGTTTGTAGTGAAATATATGATGGCCTGATCCAGGTACAGCATAGAGGGCAAGATGCAGCTGGGATTTCCACCTGGGATGGATCCAAGATGCATCTGCAAAAAGAACTAGGTCTTGTAACAGAGGCATTCAAAAAGGAGAGCTCCTACTCTCACCTTGTTGGCAATATTGGAATAGGGCATGTTCGATATCCCACAGCTGGATCAGATGATATTAGTGAGGCCCAGCCTTTCCATACGGCAAATCCAGTGAACATCACTCTTGCCCATAATGGTACGCTAATTAATAGCGAAAAAATTAGAGGAGATCTTGTAAAAATACACTTCTGCCAGTTCAATACAAACTCAGATTCGGAAGTTCTATTAAACCTATTTGCCTATGAACTACATAAGACAAACTTTAGAAAACTAACCAATCAGCACATCTATAAAGCCTTGAAAGGCGTGTTTGAAAAATGCCAAGGAGGCTACGCTGTAACCATGCTTGTTGCAGGAATAGGTCTTGTTGCATTTCGCGACCCAAATGGGATTAGACCTCTTTCCATTGGGAAAAGAAAAGACTCTCTCATGATCGCGTCTGAAAGCAGTGCGCTTACCGCATTAGAGTTTGAGGTGTTGTCTAGCGTTGCACCAGGTCAGGCCATTATCATTAATGAGGCCGGCGAATTGTTTAAAAGATGGATAACTCGGGGTGATAAACATCTGCCTTGTTTGTTTGAGTTTGTATATTTTTCTCGCCCAGATTCAAACATAGACTCTATTTCAGTACACAAGACAAGACTGCGGATGGGAGATTACCTTGGAGAAAGAATCAAGAGTGAATATAGCAATTTAGATATTGATGTGGTAATACCCATCCCAGACACGAGCAGAACGGCCGCGATGCAGGTTGCATACAAATTGGGTGTTAAATACAGAGAAGGATTTATGAAAAATCGATACATCGGGCGAACCTTCATAATGCCAGGGCAAAGTATCAGGAAGCGGACAGTAAAACAGAAGTTGAATCCGATAGATATTGAGTTTAATAATAAAAATGTTCTCTTGGTAGACGACTCCGTTGTTAGAGGTCATACTTCAAAACGAATAATTCAAATGGTAAAAAACAGTGGAGCAAAAAAAGTGTATTTTGCTTCGGCCTCTCCTCCAATAAGGTTTCAGAATATCTACGGTATCGATATGCCCGCAACTAAAGAGCTGATTGCTCACAAACGAAGCATTAATCAAATAAAAAGAGCTATTGGTGCTGATGAGCTTATATATCAAAATCTTGAAGATTTAAAGATGGCCGCACATATTGGAAATCCAAAGATAGAAGAATTTGAAGATTCGGTTTTTACTGGGCAGTATAATGTGGGAACAGTAACAAAAGAATTTTTAAGTAGTCTTGAAAAAAGCAGGCTTGATTCGAAGAGATAAACCTGCTTTGAATATGAATAAAGAAAAAATATTGGTCGTTGGATCCGGAGCTCGAGAGCATGCAATATGCCGCTCAATTTCTAGATCCAATAAACCACATGAATTGTTTTGTCTTGGTTCAAATAATAATCCAGGAATCATCTCTACTTGTTCAACTTTCCAAGTTGGTGATATTAATAATCCTGAAACAGTACTATCCTTTGGTAGGGAAATGGGATGTTCCACTGCGGTCATTGGTCCAGAAAATCCATTGAGTGAGGGAGTCGCAGATCTGTTAGATAAACACGGTTTAAATGTAATCGGACCCAAAAAGAAACTCGCACAGATTGAAACATCAAAGGCTTTTACGAGAAACTTACAAAAAAAGTATAACATCCCTGGTGGTCCCAGATATCAAACCTTTGACTCAATGACCGGAGTAAATGAATTTCTAAATTTACTCGGTGAAGATTTTGTTGTTAAGTATGATGGGTTAGCAGGTGGAAAAGGTGTTAAGGTTTCGGGAGAACATTTACACTCAAAAGGAGAAGCGTTAGATCACTGTCAAGAGCTGGTAAATAAAGGTGGGCGTTTTGTAATTGAAGAAAAGTTTATTGGAGAAGAATTCTCACTCATGAGTTTTTGCGATGGTAAAGGATTAAAACACATGCCGGCTGTCCAAGATCATAAGAGAGCATACAAGGGAGACACCGGTCCCAATACTGGCGGAATGGGTACCTACTCTGACGCGAACCACTCCCTTCCATTCCTTAATGAAAATGATATAAAACATGCTAGAATGATAAATGAAAAAACCGCAGAAGCGTTACAGAAAGAGGTTGGCGAAGGATACAAGGGGATACTCTATGGCGGGTTCATGGCGACTGCCAATGGCGTAAAGCTAATTGAGTACAATGCAAGGTTTGGAGATCCAGAAGCAATGAATGTGTTATCTATCCTTAAAACAGATATCGTTGATGTTTTCAATTCAATAGGAAGAGGAACTCTTAGTGAATTAAGTATCGATTTTGATAATAAAGCCACTGTATGTAAATATGCGGTGCCTGAAGGGTATCCTGATAAACCCATGAAAGGTAAAAAGATTGATATCTCATCTGTTTCAAATAAGGATTCTTTATTTTTTGCATCGGTTGATATTGAAGGTGACCATCTTATTGAGGCAGGCAGCAGAACCGTTGCCGTGGTAGGCATTGCAAGCTCCATATCTCAAGCAGAAAAAATAGCTGAAGAAGAGATATCTAAGGTAGATGGCCCTCTCTTCCACAGAGAGGATATTGGAACAGATGATTTAATCAGAAAACGCGTTGAACATATGGAATCATTAAGGTGATTAACTTAGGGGTTCTAGGTTCCACAAATGGAACTGATCTTCAGTCAATACTGGATGCAATCGGAGCGGGGAAACTAGATGCAAAGGTATCGGTGGTAATATCAAACAGAGAAAAATCATATATATTAGAGAGGGCGAAGAAACATAATACACCAAACGTTTTCATCAATCACAAAGGAAAAGTTAGAGAGGATTTTGACTCTGAGATGACAAATATTCTTAAGGAGCATAATGTTGATTTGATTCTTTTGATCGGGTTTATGAGAATTTTATCTTCAACATTTTGTAGTAACTGGGCTGGTAAAATTTTGAACGTCCACCCCTCCCTCCTTCCGAAGTATGCAGGGGGAATGGATACAAACGTTCATGAAGAAGTCCTGAAAAACAATGATAAAGAAACTGGGTGTACAATTCATCTTGTAACAGACGAGGTGGATGGTGGCCCAATTATTATACAAAAGAGATGTGAAGTTGATTCAAATGACACTATAGATTCTTTGAAGTCGAAAGTCCAGGTCCTGGAGGGTGAAGCTTTCTTAGAGGCTATACCACTGTTTGCAAATAATGGATAAAGATAAAGTTATAAAAGAATTGAATGATAAATTCCAAGGAACAATGATGTCGGTCCTTGGGATTGAAATCACAGACTTTGGTGAAAACCACATTTCTGGAAAAATGCCTGTTGATGATCGAACAAAACAGCCCTTTGGCCTTTTACATGGTGGGGCAAGTGCTGCATTCGCTGAAACGCTTGGAAGTATGGGCGCAGGGAAGCATGTTGATCTAGAAGAGTATTCTGTGGTTGGAGTTGAACTTAACTCCAGCCACCTTAGAGCAGTCAAAAATGGCTGGGTGTTTGGGAAAGCGACACCAATAAGAATAGGCAGAACCATGCAGGTTTGGGATATAGATATAGAAAATGAAAATGGTAAAGGGGTATGCAAAAGTCGTTTAACGCTTGCAGTGATTAAAAAGAATGATAGATAATCCGAGATTAAATAAAGAACCTATAAAAGTAAACCGCGCATTAATATCAGTATTTGACAAAACCGGAGTAGTAGAACTTGCTCAGCAGCTAGAAAAGTTCGGTGTAGAAATTTTATCGACTGGCGGTACAGCAAAAACACTAAAAGATTCTGGAATCAGATTAAAGGATGTAAGTGATTACACTAATTTCCCAGAGATAATGGATGGAAGGGTAAAAACTATAAACCCGCTTATTGAGGGTGGCATACTTGGAGTAAGAAATAAGCATGAAGAAGAAGCAAAGCAAAATAATATTGATTGGATTGATCTGGTCGTTTGCAATCTATATCCATTTTCTGAAACCATTTCAAAGGATGATTGCGATCTAGGAACGGCGCTTGAAAACATTGACATTGGTGGCCCAACCATGATTCGCTCTGCTGCAAAAAATTTAGGCTGGGTTACGGTTGTGGTGGATACGGGTGACTATTTATCAGTGACAAGTGAACTAGTAGAAAATCAAGAGATATCATTTCAAACAAGGAAGGTTCTTTCTGCTAAAGCATTTGGACACACTGCACAATATGATACCATCATACATGGATACCTTAAGGATGAGAAGCTATCTGAAGACCTCTCGTTAACTTTTAACAAACATTCTGATATGCGATACGGAGAAAACCCTCATCAATCAGCTGCATCCTATGTGATCCCTGGGAACAAGGAAGCAAACATCTTGAACGCAACGATCCATCAGGGTAAGAAATTGTCCTACAATAATATAATGGACGCAGACGGTGCTCTTGCCTGCGTAAGAGAGTTTGAAGAGATGGCCTGCGTGGTAGTGAAACATGCAAATCCATGCGGTGTTGCTATCGGGAATGATCTTCTAGGTGTTTACGAGAGAGCTTTTAATGCAGACTCTTTATCTGCCTTTGGTGGGATTATCGCATTCAATCGAGTCTGTACAAAAGAGGTTGCCAGTGCCATATCAAAGGTGTTTGTTGAAATTGTACTGGCCCCGAGTTTTGAGCCAGAAGCTCTAGAAATTCTTAAAAGTAAAAAGAATCTTAGGGTGCTAGAGATTGGAGAATTCGGAAAACGAGAGAAAAAAGTCGAAGTTAGAAATGTTGATGGGGGTCTTCTTGTGCAAGATACGGATACGAAGATTTTAACAAAAGATGATCTAACCACGGTAACAAAGAAAGAGCCCTCTGATGAAGAAATTGAGACTGCTTTATTTACATGGAAAGTGCTAAGGCATACAAAGTCGAATGGAATCCTGATTGCAAAAAACGGTACAACTGTAGGTCTTGGCGCGGGGCAAGTCAGTAGAGTAGATGCTGTTCACATGGCTCTTAGAAAGGGTGGCGAGAATGTAAAAGGTGGTGTTCTTGCCTCAGATGCTTTTTTCCCATTTAGAGACAGCATTGATACAGTTAAAGACTCAGGAATAAGCACCATAATCCAACCGGGGGGATCAATTCGAGATCAGGAGGTAATTGATGCATGTAACGAGTATGGTTTTTCTATGATCTTTACAGGGACTAGGTGTTTTAAACATTAATCCTAAAAGCTGACAAATTATTTTATAATTATAAAATAATATTGCTAACAGAAACCTAACAGAATTCTACTAAAATAGATGAGAGTTTGTGGAGAAAAGTGAATGAATAAAGAGCTAACAGGCACCATTGTAAAGATCATTGGCGTGGTTGCTGCTCTATACTTATTTCTTGTTGGAATTAATGGAATGTCATCAGCAATAAAGCACATGGGTGCTGGTGTTGCGGAATCAATTTTTAGGACTACAAGCAACCCCGTAGTTGCTTTGTTTATAGGAATCTTTTCAACCGTTTTATTTCAAAGCTCATCCACCACAACCTCATTGATTGTAGGGATGGTAAGTAGCGGCGCTTTATCCTTAGCGGGTGCAATTCCAATGGTAATGGGCGCCAACATTGGAACTACGGTAACCAATACAATAGTATCCATAGGCCATATAAACCGGGGCAATGAATTTAAGAGAGCCTTTGCCGCTTCAACGGTTCATGACTTCTTTAACTTACTTTCTGTGTTAATCTTGTTTCCACTGGAGATGGCTTTCCATGGAATACAGCGATCCTCTGAATGGTTTGCAACGCTACTCTTTGGTAAAATTCATAATATTGATGTATTACAATCAAAGAGCCCGATTAAAATGGCTGTGAAAAGTGGAGCAAAATTTGTTGAAGGGTTCACGTTTGACAACGACATCCTTTATCTTGTCATTAGCGTCCTGATTAC
>CENX01040647.1_pt1 | contig 19999 bp, 18 predicted proteins | sample 361321 | NCBI WGS metagenome assembly CENX01 (sample SAMEA2619678, study PRJEB7988) | marine metagenome | isolation source: saline water (ENVO:00002010), including | reverse complement strand
TCCATTTAAATACGTTCGTGATTTAATTCAAAGTTATTAGTCTTCAGGTTAGCATAAAGCTTTCTAGATGCATCATTGATTTCATTATCAGCTTCAGTGGTATAGATATAGATTTCAGCTTCTTCATATTCGTTAAGATTACTTACCTTGTCACTAAAAATATGAATTTCATCAAAGCTATCTTTCGGTTGCTCTTCCAATACACTTATATTGTCATCATAAAGATATTCAATTTTTCTGTTTTCAAAATATTTTTGTTTTTGTGCGTCTTTCAAGTTTTTGCTGTGACCTTCATCTTTCAGCACAACACAAACACTTCTTTTCATCTGAAAACCAGAATAAATATTATCTAATAGGAAATCTATTGCAGATTTTTTACTTTTGAAGCCTGAATAGAATGTAGCCGCCATTAACGATTACTATTTACGTACTCAAATAACAAGCCAACAGGTTTTCCTGTTGAACCTTTATTTTTTCCCTCGCCAATATCAGCAACTCCAGCAATATCTATGTGAGCCCATTTATAATCTTCAGTGAATCTAGATAGAAAACAACCAGCTTCAATAGTTCCAGCTGCTCTTCCAGGTGCAATATTTGCAATATCAGCAAAATTTGAATCTAAATAGCTCTGATATTCATCCCAGAGTGGCAGTTGCCATGCTTTTTCACCAGTATTTTGACCAGCTTCAAGAATCTTATCGATTAGTTTTTGATCATTGCCCATTACCCCAGCTGCGACGTTACCTAAAGCTATTATTACCGCACCAGTTAAAGTTGCAGTATTAATAACCACTTTAGGGTTATATTTCTTTACATAAGTAAGAGCATCGCAAAGAACCAATCTTCCTTCAGCATCAGTGTTTAAAATTTCTACTGTCTGTCCTGACATAGTAGTCACTACATCCCCAGGTTTTGTTGCATTACCTGCTGGCATATTTTCTGATAAGGCTACTGTACAAACTAAATTGACAGGCAATTCTGATGCTGCTACGGCACACATGGTCCCAATTACAGAACCAGCACCAGACATATCCCACTTCATATGGTCCATATTTGCACCTGGTTTAAGGCTTATTCCACCTGTATCAAATGTAATACCCTTACCAACAAGAACTATTGGTTTGGCATCTTTCTTGCCACCTTTATATTGCATGGTTACAAGCTTAGCTGGTTCAACACTTCCTTCCGACACAGAAAGCAGAGATCCCATTCCAAGTTTTTTCATATCCTTTTCTTCTAAAACTTCTACAGAAAAACCACCAATTTCTTTAGCTAATTTATTTACATGATTAGCAATGTAAGTTGGAGTCGCATGATTAGCGGGCCTATTACCTAGATTTCTTGCTGTATTTGCACCACGACCTACATTGAAACCAAGTTCAACTGATTTATTCAGTGAAGCATTTAGTTTCTCAACACATATATCTATAACTTTAAGTACTGCTTCTGATTTAGTATTAGGATTTGTATCTGTATATCTATAAGTTGCCTTTTCAGCTATTTTAGCTAAATCAAAGACGAAACCTTTATCTTTAAAAAGACTACTTGTATCAGCATAAATCGATGCTTGAACTACGCCATATTTGTCTAACCCAACAAATATACTATTCATCCACTTATATTTTTTATGATCAGATTTTTTAGTATCAAAATCTTTTACTAATAGAATATCCCTTTCATCGCCAGTTAACTCCTTAGATAAGAGCATTGAGGTTCTTTTCTCATCTTCAAAATAAGTTGAAACTTTTTGCTTCATATCCTTGTCAAATAAACTACTATTTTTTAAAGATGCCTTCGAATAAAAGACAACTGCAAATGTTTCAGGGTCTACCTCTGAATACTTTTTTAATTCAATATTTTCTAGTGCTTTATAAAATGCCATTTTTACTCCTTTTTGATATTCTTAAGAAGTGATTATTTCTCGTTATATCAGTAATGAAATTATAATAAACATTTGCTGGGTTTCACTAGTCCTTTTTGGATTAGTTTTATTTTCAAGATTTAACATTTTTCTATCCCAGGCAGAAGTTGGAAAGATTTCCCCAGAAAATATCTTTATTGCTCTATTACTATTTTCACCAGAATTGTTAAATTTGGTCTTTCCTCTTAGTGTATTTTTAGCAACAGGTTTTGTGTTGACTCCTATTTTTAAAAATCATTCTACTATCTTTGATTCAGGTTCTTTCGGTAGTTTTAGACTTGTATGGAGTCAAAAATGGCTAATATTAGGTATTTTCTCGATATCTTTATTTTTAAGTACTTTTTTATCTCCTTTCTTTACCTCAAAGGCTGAAGACCTCATTGATAAAGATAATTCAGTTACATCAAAAATTGCTTTTCCATCAGGCTTAGTGCCGCTTCAACCAGATACATTTAATGCTTTTGGGATAAGAGATGGAAATACGTATAAAGATCTACTATTTTTCTTCGATTCTAATTCTATTGATAGTTTTATTTATGCTGAGTCGGCAACCATAAGAGGTGATAAGGAAGATATTAGTTTGGTTTTCACTAGTGGCTTTTTATATGATGATACAAGAAAGGCAATGTCTAGATTCAATGATGAAGCGAGTATTAATGTAGAAAATTTTACTAGTCCGGAATACATTTCAACCTTAACCCTTTTAAAAAACGATGACATTGAAAGCCTTAGAGAGTTATACAAAAGAATTTCAATTCCATTATTTTGTTTAGTGTCTTTGATTTTTTCTTTAGTTTTTTCTAGTTATGCTGCTTTTTTTGGCAGAGAAAGAACTTACTTTTTTCTAGCTATCATCAATATTTTTTATTTGCTTTTAACTATATCTGCACTCAATAGTTCTGCTGCAAACCCAACATCATTAACAATTAGCTTCTTTTGGATGCATGATTTGTTTCTCATCTTAGCCCTACTATTAATTGCTAAACCCATTAAAAGAATTTTTGGTTATGAAGGTTTATAGGTACATAATTTTTAGATCTCTTCTTTCAGTGATTGGAGTACTCCTAATAATCAGCGCAATAGATTTTTCTTTTAATTTCTTTTCTCAGATAGAAGATATAGGAGAGAACTATTCCTATAAAGATGCTTTTGATTTTCTAATTGCATCTCAACCATACAGAATACGAGAATCGTTTTATCTCTGTGCTGTGGTAGGACTTCTAGCTGTTTTTATAGATCAAAATTTTCTGCGAGCTTTTAATGCCTTAAGACAAGCAGGCCTCAGTAAAATCAAGTTTTCAGTAATGGTTTTTATGCCAATAGTAATACTGGGGTTATTGTCTTATGAGTATGTGGTGCCTGATTTAACTAGGCATGCATTTGATGAGAGAAAAGCTAAAGTTTCATCTGAATCAACTCAAGCTCCAACTATGATTGAAATAGAAAAACTTGAATCAGGAGGCTACATAATAATAAGTGAAGATCTTTCACTGTCATTTGATTCTACTGGCAATGTAGTTATTAAAAATGAATATAGTGATGAATTTAGCAACCTTAACTATAATGCGAATTTAAAATATTTGACCTTTTCAGAACTCTGGCAAAATAGTTATTCTAGCTTTGAAAATTTTAACCTAAAGATCAATACAGAAATTCTAAGAAGGAGTGTGAATTTCATATCTTATTTTGTAATTTTTTTAATTGGCTTACAAATGCTACTCACATTCAATAAAACTTTAAATATAAACAGAATATTGGTTTATGGTTTTGGAAGTTGTTTAATATATCGTTTTGCTGAAAGTCTAGTTGCTGATTCAATTTCAGTTTTTAATTTATCTTTCCTACTCCAAGCATTCCCGTTATTAATGATCCCTATTTATTTTTTAATTAAGAAGCGGATTTCTGTTTAATTACAACTAAACCAAGCATCTTATCTGGCAAAGTTTTATTTTGCTTATTAAAAAGCGCCCAACTAAAGCCAATTATAGATAATGCTAAGTACAGCAAAAATCTATAAAGAGCGGTTTTAAATGTTATGGTTTTGCCGTCAGCAGATATTATTTGGTGCCCCCAGGTGCTCATCCCAAGTGTGTTCCTGCCATATGACCAAAAATAAGAGTAATATCCTGCAGTTGTTAATACGATGATTGTAATTCCAAAACTTGGTGGAAAAAAATCATCTGAATAGGAAAAAAGCTTAAAAAGCCCAAGAAATATAAACCCAAAAAGGAACCATAAGGCAATTACCAGAAAAATATCATAGGTAAATGACATTAAGCGAGAAAAAATTCCAGGATATATAAATTTATTTTTCATTTTGTGCTAATGTAATTCTACCAATTATGGCAATGCAAAAAAATCTTACCGCAGACGATACATGGTTTTTTGGCCATCCGAAAGGTATGGTCACTTTATTTTTCACAGAAATGTGGGAAAGAATGTCCTATTACGGAATGAGAGCATTACTTGTTCTTTACATGACTGGCGCAGTGACAGGGTTCAATCCTGGTTTGGGTTGGTCTGAAACCGATGCGCAAGCAATTTATGGTATCTATGTTGGAATGGTATATTTTATGGTCATTCCCGGAGGGTGGCTTGCTGATAATATTTTTGGACATCAAAAAGCAGTACTGATAGGCGCGATAATTATTGCATTGGGTCATATTACGCTTGCACTACCTCTAACAGAAACCTTTTTTCTAGGATTGGGATTAGTAGTACTGGGTACCGGTTTATTAAAAGGCAATATTTCAACAATTGTTGGAAGATTATACAAAGAAGGAGATGAAAGAATCCAAGCTGGCTACACAATTTTTTACATGTCTATAAATATAGGCTCAGCTTTAGGATTTTTAATTGTTTCTTACTTAGGCGAAAAAATTGGTTGGCATTGGGGATTTGGTGCAGCAGGTGTCGGAATGATTTTTGGTGTAATGCAATATATTTACTTTAAACGTTTATTAGGTGGTGCTGCAAATGAACCAAATGCAATGCCTGAAAGTCAAAGAAATAACTATATTAAGTGGTCTAAAATCACTGCTGCAGCAATGGTTGTGGTAATAGGTTTAGGTCTATTTGGAATTATTAGTTTTGAGCCTAAAGTCTTCGCGGAATACTTTACTGTATTTCTGACAATTGTTGCGTTTATTTATTTTTCTTATTTATTTATATTTGCAGGCTTATCAAAAACTGAAAAAAGAAATCTATTTTTATTACTAGTATTATTTGTTGGTGCAGTTGCTTTTTGGTCTGGTTTCGACCAGTCAGGAAGCTCATTGAGTCTATTTGCTAAAGAGTTTACTGATCTTAATATTCTTGGATATGTAATACCTATAGGTTGGTTGCAACTCGCTAACCCAATATTTGTTGTAATTTTCGCTCCTATCTTTGCAGGCATGTGGATGCAATTAGGTAGATTGAATTTAGACCCTTCGTTACCTATAAAATTTGCCATTGGTTTATTTTTTATGGCTTTAAGTTTTATGGTGATGATTTATGCAGTACAGCTAGCAATGGAAGTGACTACAGTAGGCATTCAGTGGCTTCTTATAACTTATCTATTACAAACTTGGGGTGAATTAGCTTTATCGCCAATTGGCCTATCAGCATTCTCAAAATATGCGCCAAAAAAATATATTGGCCAAATGTTTGGTCTATGGTTCTTAGCATCAGCAATAGGTGGCGTACTTTCAGGTCTGCTAGGTGGAGATGCTCTTGTTGATGGCCTTGAAAGTATTTCTCCAGTTTTTGAATTCATGATTGATTATTACGTCTTGCTCGGCATTATTCTTATAGTTGTAGGAGCCTTCTTTGCTTTTTTTGATTCATATAGCGATCTGCAAGATAAGGTAAAGAAACTGGAAAAAAGAATTTCTACTCTTTTAAAATCTAATTAGAATCGTTTTCTTGAATATAGAAATTTAGAGTATTAGTTGATTCATCATCATCAATAAAGATTGCATCTAAGTCGAAGTCAATGTTGTAATCAAAAAAAATAGTAAAAGCATTGTCATAAGGTACGTTATCAATACCTAATTCATCATCATCAAAAGTATTAACCACATAAGAATTGGTACCATCTCCATTATCAATAATTTCTTTTTCACCGATTAAGAAATTGGCTGTATTATTTCCAAATTTATTGAAAGTTAATAGAAAGTCACCGCCATCACCATCTTGGTCATAATCAGTGATTATTATGTATTCATTCAATGAAGCATTACCTTGTTTAGTGAATGTAATGTCTCTTTCTGTATCTAAAATATTAGTTTCATCCTCTTCATAGATTCTGAAAGTTGAAGTATTGCTAGGATTAAAATCATCACCAGGTACTTCATCACCAATAGCTAGCATGTCTAAAAATGTATCTTGATCATAATCAAAACTAATAAGTGTTTTTACAAGAGGAGCCTCATAAGAGAGAGCTTCTGCCCAATTTGTACCATCTCCTGATCTTGGTAAAGAAATAAGTTTTCCTTGGTTACTTGAGTCATAAGCTGCTAGGACTATGTCACTGGTTTGATCCAAATCAAAATCAATAACAGTTGCTGAAGTAATTACAAGGTCAGACAATATTGTTCCATCATAAGAAAATTCTTCATAATCTGGAGAGCCATCTGATTGCACCCAATACTCATACTCTTCAGTTAGGAGATATAAGTCTGGCCTTAAATCATTATCTCTATCAACTAACCCCATTGTTATAATTTTTGCGTCATTAAAATCTAGACTTGTTTCATTTGTAATGAAAGTGTCATCAAATACTAGCCCAGTTGCAGAGCCCTTAAAGTGACATAGATTAGATCCTTCTGTTTGTCTCTGAAGGTCCGAAGACGAAGTAATAAGATCAACAGGACCATCTCCATTTAAATCTAGTGGAAGCATAATGCTTGATCCTGAACAACCGCTAGCATCTATTTCTGTAATTATTGGTAGTGGACCTGCTACAGATTGTAAAAATTTTGTATCAACCAGCGTTTGATCTAATGACTTTCTTATTTCTATACCAACTAAAATATCTGGAATAAGATCACCACTAAAATCACCTCTTGCAACAGCAGTGATAGCTATTTCCTCATCCGCCCCATAAGCAACAGAAAAGTCTACTTGTTCTGATGGTTGGTAAATGAAATGATTAGCTACAGTTTTATTTATAGTTACTTCTAAGGCTTGGTTGGCAAATTCATTGTTTCTTCTACATTCAAGTATATAAGTTCCTGTTCCACCTCTTTTGACAGTAAAGTCTTCAGTTCCACTTATTGGTCTTTCTCCAAACCAGAAACTACCAGATGCATAACACTGACTGGCATTAGAGTTCCAGGTTAGGGTAAAGCTCTCACCATAATCTACAGATTCAGCACTTGTTTCTAGCTCAATGAATAGCTCTTCTAGTTCTTCTTGATCGACACTACAAGCTCCAAGAAGAAATAAAGCAAAAGCTGTTAATGTAATTTGTTTAATGCTCATATTCCAATTGTGTCTATTCTAAACAAAAGTTTACCTTTTTGTTGCATCGTTGAGATTTATTAGTATTTGATGGTAAATGTTAGTTAATCGTTCCAATTCAATCTTTTCAACTTTTTCATCAATTTTATGTATCGATTCGAACTTCGGTCCTAATTCAACTATCTCAGCTCCAGTTTTATTCATAAACCTTCCATCTGAAGTTCCTCCACTACAACTTAAAGTAGTATCAAATTCGCATTGCTCTTTGATGCTTCTTTTAACCACTTCTGTAAATATACCGAGCTTTGAATAATATGGTTCAGCATTGGAATCAAAATCAACTTTGTAATTTATTCCATCAGAATCTAAGAACTCTAAAATTTCACTTTTAATTTTTTCAAAAGACAGTTGAGGCGAGTATCTCAAATTAAACTTTATTAATAGATTGTCAGGCGTTACATTATGCGCTCCAACTCCACCATTTATATTTGTAACTTGTAAGGAAGTAGGTGGAAAGTGGTCATTTCCTTCATCCCAAACCTTCTTTGTAATCTTTTCTAAAAAGCTACTAATTCTATGTATAGGGTTATCAACCTTTTCCGGATAAGCAGCATGACCTTGCTTACCTGTAATTTCTAATTCAACATTTACTGAACCACGACGCCCAACTCGAATATTATCACCAACTTTCCTGATAGTTGATGGCTCTCCAATTAAACAGTAATCAACTTTTTCTCCTCTTTTAATTAACTCATCAACAACTTTAACTGTGCCATCTTTAGAAGGTCCTTCTTCATCAGAAGTAATGAGGAAAGCAAGTGAGTAATTCAAGTCTTCAAGATTTAGCCTATCTAGTGCTGACATAAAACAACCTATGCCACCTTTCATGTCTCCAGTTCCTCTTCCATAAATATATTCCCCATCATCAAAACCTGAAAATGGATCATGCGACCATTTCTCTTCTGGACCGGAAGGTACAACATCGACATGTCCTAGAAAAATTAGCAGTGGACCATCAGCTTTATGAATGCTCCAAAGGTTTTTGACTTCTCCAAAAGTTAAGATTTCATTTTTAAAGCCCTTTTTAGCTAAGAAGCTTGAGATATAATCTAAGCAACCCCCATCATCTGGTGTGATAGATTTCATTCTGACCAAGTCTTGAGTTATCTGTATTTCCAAAACTAATTATTATCGTGTAAAGCTTTATTTAATTTGAACTGACCTTTATTGGGTCTAGCACAAACTTTCCCTGAAAGAGAATCCCTAAAATATAAGATATCATCTTTACCACTTAACTCTATGGCTTTTAGCACCTTACCCTCTCCTGATTCATTTAAAATGGTAACTTTTGTTCCTGCAGTCACATAAAGTCCTGCTTCTACAGTGCAGTTATTGCCTAATGAAATACCAATTCCAGCATTAGCGCCTAACAAACACTTTTCTCCGATAGAAATAACTTCTTTATTGCCACCAGATAATGTTCCCATAGTAGATGAACCACCACCAAGATCTGAATTTTTACCCACAAATACTCCAGCAGAAATTCTTCCTTCAATCATGTTTGGACCTTCAGTGCCTGCGTTATAGTTAACAAAACCTTCATGCATTATGGTGGTGCCTTTTCCAAGATACGCTCCTAGCCTTACTCTAGATGTATCTGCAATTCGAACATTTGATGGAAGAATATAATCTGTCATAGGCGGAAACTTATCTAATGAGAATATTTTTAAATTTGACGTACAGCCAACCAATTTTTCTGCAACTTCTGGTCTCATTGGACCTTGATTTGTCCATGCAATAGTTTCAAGAACATTAAAGATATTATCCATATTGAGTGTGTTAGGCTTGAAATAACGATGCGATATTAAATGTAATTTTAGAAATGCTGTTGGAATATCTTCAATTATTTCATCTTCAACTAAGTCAGTGATTATATTTTCTCCTTCAAGTTTAAATGCGTTTTTACTTTCTTTTGACTCACTAAAAGTTGTGTAATGGATATTTAGAATTCCCCTATCATCAAATGTGACTTTACCGCAGCCCTTAATTGGCAATTTCATATAATTTCTTTCTCTCCAAGAGTTAATATTTCATAGCCGTTATCTGTGACGGCTATAGTATGCTCCCATTGAGCAGAAAGTTTTCCATCTTTAGTTACTACTGTCCATCCATCATCTAATAATTTTGTATGGGGCGTACCTAGATTAATCATTGGTTCTATTGTGAAACACATGCCTTCTTTTAATTCTATGCCTGTATTTTTTTCACCATAATGCATCACTTGTGGCTCTTCATGGTAAACCTTGCCAATGCCATGACCGCAATAGTCCCTAACCACTGAGTAATAATTTTTTTCTGCCATCTCTTGGATTGCATGACCTACATTTCCTAATTTCGCACCTGGTTTCACTTGCTCAATGCCTGCATACATACAGTCTCTTGTAATATCAACGAGCCTTTGGGCATGAGGTGCGACTTTACCTACCGAAAACATTCTCGATGTATCCCCATGCCAGCCATCATGCAGAACTGTCACATCAATATTTACAATATCGCCATCTTTTAATTTTTTTTGTTCATCTGGAATGCCATGGCAGATAACATTATTAATTGATGTACAAAGAGTTTTTTCATAACCGTTATATCCAATATTAGCTGGAATAGATTTTAGATCTTCTGTAATAAATTTAAATGCAAAATCATCTAACTCTTTAGTTGTTACTCCAGGCACTACATGTTTTTCTAACATTTTGAGAACTGCAGCAGCTTTTTTGCCTGCAATTTTCATATTTTCTATGTCTTTTTTGCCTTTTATTGAAATTGACATGGGTGATATTCTAAATTATCTACAAATTATCTTATAACTTCTTTATAGTATTCTGAAGCCAAAATGAAGTTTGATGTAAAACTACTACTTGAGAATGGAATTTCATTCGAAGGTATTGGTTTTGGGTACCAAAAAATAGGTGTTGGAGAAGTTGTTTTTAACACTGCTATCACAGGCTATCAAGAAATATTAACTGACCCATCTTATGATGGACAAATAATTACCTTTACTTACCCTCACATTGGTAATACTGGAATCAATTTTGAAGACAATGAGTCCAAGCAAGTGTCTGCAAGAGGAATGATTGTCAAAAACTTTTGTGACTTTCCAAGTAACTGGAGATCAAAACAAAGTCTTGAAGAATTTTTAATAGAACAGAAAGTTATTTGTATTTCAGACATAGATACAAGACATTTAACAAAAATTTTACGGGATGAAGGTTGTAAGGTCGGCGCAATTTATCCAACTAAGAATTTTACAGACGAGGAAGCAAAATTTGAGATAGAAAGTTTTGGGAGTATTGAAGATCAAGATTTTACTGAAAATGTTTCAGTAAAGGAGCCGTATAACTACGACAAACCTAAAAATAAAAGGACTTTTAAGATTGTCGCTATAGATTTTGGAATCAAGGAAAATATTTTAAGGATATTGCAAAGAATGGGCGGTGATATTGAAGTAGTGCCACCGAGCATAAGTGCAGAAGAGGTTCAAAATATGAAACCAGATGGAATTTTTCTTTCCAATGGACCTGGAGACCCTCAAGTTTTAGTTAACCCTATAAAGGAAGTTAAAAAAATGATGCAACTTGATATTCCCATATTTGGTATATGTTTGGGCCATCAGATTATGTCTTTGGCATATGATCTAGAAATAGAAAAAATGCCTTTTGGTCATCATGGTGCAAACCATCCAGTCCACGACTTAAAAAATAATGTAGTCTTTATCACTTCACAAAATCACAATTTTGCTGTTGCTGAGCCAAATAATAGGAATGATATAAACATTACTCATAGGTCTTTGTTTGATAATTCTATTCAAGGTATTGAGCACAATGAGAAGCCATTTTATTCAATCCAGTGCCACCCTGAGGCTAGCCCTGGGCCAAAGGAATTTGAAACTTTATTTAAAAGATTTTTTGAGGATATGAATGCCTAAGCGAGAAGACCTCAAATCAATTCTGATCGTTGGATCTGGTCCTATAATCATCGGACAAGCATGCGAATTTGATTATTCTGGTACGCAAGCTTGTAAAGCTTTGAGAGATAATGGATACAGAGTAATTCTAGTTAATTCAAATCCTGCAACAATTATGACCGATCCTGAAATTGCAGATGCAACTTATATTGAACCTGTTAATTGGCAAACATTAGAAAAAATTATTGAAAAAGAAAAACCAGACGCAATTTTACCAACAATGGGGGGCCAAACAGGCCTAAATGTTTCCTTAGATCTTGCTACAAGAGGAATACTTGAAAAACATTCAGTTGAGATGATAGGCGCAAATAAAGAAGCAATTGATAACGCAGAAGATAGAGAAAAATTTGATAAATGTATGAAAGAACTAAAGCTTGAAACTCCTAGATCTGGTTTTGCTCACTCTATGGAAGATGCATGGGAAATATACAAAGAAATTGGTTTGCCTTGTGTCATTCGTCCTTCATTTACATTGGGAGGAACAGGAGGGGGAATAGCATATAACCTGAAAGAATTTGAAGAGATATGTATGAATGGTTTAAAGCTTTCTCCCACTAAAGAACTATTGATAGATGAATCTCTAGTTGGGTGGAAAGAATTTGAAATGGAAGTTGTTAGAGACAGAAATGATAATTGCATTATTGTCTGTTCAATAGAAAATGTTGATCCAATGGGAGTTCATACCGGAGATTCAATCACAGTTGCACCGGCACAGACACTTACAGATAAAGAATACCAAGAAATGAGAGATGCATCGTTCAAAATTTTAAGAAGAATAGGTGTCGAAACAGGAGGATCAAATGTCCAATTTGCACAAAATCCTGAAGATGGAAGGCTAGTGGTGATAGAAATGAACCCAAGAGTTAGCAGATCATCAGCTTTAGCTTCTAAGGCAACAGGATTTCCTATTGCAAAAGTAGCAGCACTTCTGGCTGTGGGTTATACATTGGACGAATTAAAGAATGATATAACAGATGGAAAAACGCCAGCCTCTTTCGAACCCACAATTGATTATGTAGTTACAAAAATTCCAAGATTTAATTTTGAAAAGTTTCCTGAAACTGATCCTAGATTAACAACTCAGATGAAATCAGTGGGAGAGGTAATGGCAATAGGAAGAAATTTTCAAGAATCATTTCAAAAAGCAGTTAGATCTATGGAAAATGGATTGTTTGGACTTTCTTCTGTGCTCAAGGATAGCGAAGGAAATGGTGCTCTGAAATTAGAACTTTCTACACCTGGAGAAAAGAGGCTCTGGTATGTTGCAGAAGCATTTAGACGTGGCTGGTCTTTTGATGAAGTTTTTGATTCTTGCAAAATAGATAAATGGTTCTTGCACCAAATAAGAGAGCTCATTGAGTATGAAAATACACTCCTTGAATTAGATTTGGCAGACTTAGATAAAGTAAAACTCCTATCTTTTAAAAAGAAAGGTTTTTCTGATGCAAGAATGGCTAGTTTGCTCAATGTGTCAGAAGAGCAAATGAGAAAACATAGATACGATTTAAAAGTTCATCCAGTTTTTAAAAGAGTAGACTCCTGCGCAGCTGAATTTGATAGCAGCACTAATTATCTTTATTCAACCTATGAACAAGAAAATGAATCTGTTGTTTCCGGCAATAAGAAAATAGTTGTTCTAGGTAGTGGCCCTAATAGGATAGGCCAAGGAATCGAATTTGATTATTGTTGTGTCCAAGCAGCTTTAGCTTTTAGAGAAGAAGGAGTAGAAACCATAATGATCAATTCAAATCCTGAGACAGTATCTACTGATTTTGATGTTTCAGATAAACTTTATTTTGAACCAATAGTCACAGAAGATGTTTTTGAAATCATAAGGCATGAGAATCCTGAAGGTGTCGTAGTTCAGTTTGGAGGACAAACGCCATTAAAGTTAACTGATGAATTTGAAAAAAATGGCATTAAAGTATTAGGAACTCCCTCATCCTCTATAGATACTGCAGAAAATAGAGAAAAATTTAAATCTTTTCTTTCAGAATTTAACTTTCTTCAGCCTGAAAATCGTATCGCTCAAACCGCTGAAGAAGCAAAAATTGCAGTTGATGAATTAGGTTATCCAGTTATTGTCAGACCTTCTTATGTCCTTGGTGGTAGAGCTATGGAATTGATTTATACCGATAAAGATCTTAAAAATTACTTAACTACTATGATTGATATATCAGCTGATAATCCACTGCTAATAGAAAAGTTTTTAGATGATGCAGTTGAATTAGATATTGATGTTGTCTGTGACGGAGAAGATGCATTAATTGGTGGTGTTTTACAACATATAGAAGAGGCAGGAATACACTCTGGTGATAGTTCTTGTTCATTCCCTCCATACAGTGTGGGCGATACACAATTACACGTTCTTAAGAAAGAAATTAAAGCTGTAGCAAAAAAACTAGATGTCGTAGGACTTATGAATGCTCAGGTAGCAGTCAAAGATGGAAAATTTTACATGATCGAAGTGAATCCACGGGCATCAAGAACAATACCCTTTCTCTCTAAATGTATTGGAACATCTTTGGCTAAGATAGCATCTAAGATTATTTTAGGAAAAACTTTAAAAGAACTTGGACTAGGGGCAGAAATAATGCCGACAAATTATGCTGTAAAAGCTCCGGTATTCCCTTTCAATAAATTTAGAAAAGTAGACCCAATTCTAGGACCAGAAATGAAATCAACAGGTGAAGTAATGGGCCAAGGCGATAGTTTTGGTGAGGCATTTGGTAAAGCAATGCGAGGAGCTGGAGAGACAATACCAAAAACAGGAAATGTTTTTGTTAGTGTAAAAGATACAGATAAAAGGCATTTACCAGATTTATGTAAAAAATTAATAAATTTAGGTTTTAAGATTATTGCAACTAAGGGAACTGCAAAAGCATTAGAAGGAACAGACATTAAAGTTAAGACGATCAATAAAGTTCTTGAAGGTAGACCTCATATCGTAGATGCTATTCTAAATAAAGAAATTAATATGATAATTAATACGACAGAAGGCCGACAAGCAACTAAAGATTCAGCTTCAATTCGACGCTCAGCTTTAGAGCATAGTGTATTTTGTACAACGACAATATCTGGAGGTTTTGCAATAGTTGAGTCTTTAGAGAAGGGCGCAAAAAATTGGACATTCAAGTCATTGCAGAGCTCTTAATATGGATAAAAAACCAATAACTCCTGAAGGGCAACAAAAACTTAGGTCAGAATTAGATAATCTTAAGAATATTAAACGCCAAGAGATTATAGATGCAATATCAGAGGCAAGAGCACATGGAGACTTAAAAGAGAACGCAGAATACCATGCCGCTAGAGAAGAGCAAGGTCTTAATGAGGCAAGAATAAGAGAATTGGAAGAGGCTCTTGGATTATCTCAAGCAGTTGAATATAAATCTATAGATAATCAAGGTAGGGTAATATTTGGTTCAACAGTAGAAATAAAAAATCTTGAAACAGAAGAAAAGCACAAATATCAAATAGTCGGAGAAGCTGAAGCAGACATAGAGATGAATACAATATCTCTTACGACACCAATAGCTCAATCATTGATGAAAAAAGAGCTTGGTGATGTTGCAGAAGTCGAAACACCAAGCGGTCTAAAAGAGTTTGAAATTGTTAATATTGAAATAATTTGAAAAATACTCCTGATGCATGGGCTAAACGTGCAAAATCTGAAGGTTACAGAAGTAGGGCAAGCTACAAGCTCTTAGAAATTGATAAGAAGCACAATTTAATATCTAAATCTAGTTTAATTTTTGAACTTGGCTCTTCTCCCGGAGGCTGGTCTCAAGTGATTTCAAACAATAAGAAAAGTGATTGCGAATGTATAGCGATCGATATATTGGATATGAAAGAAGTTGAGGGCATTGATTTCTACAAACTTGATTTATATTCAGATAAATTTAATGAGAAAATTGAAGATTATTCTAATTCTGTAGATTTAATTCTAAGTGATATGTCAGTTAATTTATCAGGGATTAAAGTGGTTGATGAAGAAGGTAATAAGGATTTGAACTTATTTTGTTTAGAATTATCAAAAAAACTACTAAAACCTAATGGAACATTACTTATCAAATCATTTACCAACTCTAACCTTCTTTATTTAAAAAAGGAGTTTAAGAAGTTATTTAATAGCGTGCATATTGAAAAACCACTTGCTTCAAAAACTTCTTCACCAGAGGTTTATTTGTTAGGATTAGTCCTTAAATAAAGGAAACATGAAAAATTTAGGAAAAAACATATTTTTTTGGATAATAGCTGGAGCATTGATTTTTACATTACTTGATGGCTATTCGTTTGGTCCAGAACCAGAGAAATTAACCTTTACAGAGTTTAAAAGAGAGATTCAAGCAAAAAAAATTAAATCCATGGAGTATAAAGGCGACCAAATGACAGTTGTGGCAGAAAGACATAATGGTTCACCTGTCACTGTTGTAATCCCAGCTTATGTGGAGAGAGATGATTTAGAAATCTTAATAGCGGAAAATGATGTTAACGAAGACTACGAAGTAATTAATAAGCCAAGTATTTGGTCTCAATTATTAATAGGAGCATTTCCTCTGCTTCTTCTTCTAGGTATTTTCTTCTTATTCATGAGAAATATGCAGGGAGGAGTTGGCGGCAAAGGCGGACCTATGACTTTTGGCAGAAGTAAAGCAAAGTTATTAGATGGCGGTCATGTAAAAACAAACTTTAATGATGTAGCCGGCTGTGAGGAAGCTAAAGATGATGTCAAAGAATTAGTTGATTTCTTAAAAGATCCAGCAAAATTTATAAAAGTAGGAGGAAAAATACCAAGAGGAATCCTTATGGTGGGCCCTCCTGGAACAGGTAAAACATTATTAGCAAGAGCTGTTGCAGGCGAAGCTAAAGTTCCTTTCTTTACAATATCTGGGTCTGATTTTGTTGAAATGTTTGTTGGTGTTGGTGCCTCAAGAGTTCGAGATATGTTTGAACAGGCAAAGAAGCACTCTCCATGCATAGTATTTATTGATGAAATTGATGCTGTAGGAAGACAAAGAGGAGCAGGTCTTGGTGGTGGTCATGATGAAAGAGAACAAACACTAAACCAACTATTAGTTGAGATGGATGGCTTTGAAGAAAACCTTGGAGTAATTGTAATAGCAGCAACAAATAGACCCGATGTCCTAGACGCTGCACTCTTAAGGCCTGGAAGGTTTGATAGACAAGTAATGGTTGGATTACCAGATATTAAAGGAAGAGAACAGATACTTAATGTCCATTTAAAAAAGGTCCCTATTGATAAAACAGTAGCTTCAGAAGTTATTGCTAGAGGAACACCAGGATTCACGGGAGCCGATCTAGCTAATCTAGTTAATGAAGCTGCATTATTAGCAGCGAGAAAGAATCTAAAGAAAGTTACACATGAGATGCTAGATTTTGCGAAAGATAAAATAATGATGGGCGCAGAAAGAAAATCAATGATTCTCAATGATGAAACTAAGAGAATCACCGCATACCATGAAGCAGGACATGCAATAGTAGGTTTAAACCTACCTGAACATGATCCTGTTTATAAAGTGACAATAATTCCAAGAGGTGGGGCCTTGGGTGTGACTATGTTCCTTCCTGAAGAAGATGTTTATATGAAATCTAAAACCGCAATTGTAAGTCAAATTACAACTCTTTTTGGAGGCAGAGTTGCAGAAGAAATTATTAATGGCAAGGATGCTATTACAACTGGAGCATCAAACGATATTGAAAGAGCCACTGAGTTAGCAAGAAATATGGTTACAAAGTGGGGTTTTTCAGAAAAATTAGGAACATTAAAATATGATGATGAGGATGAAAACCCATTTTTAGGAAGATCTGCAGGACAGAAAAAGAGAATATTTTCTGAAGAAACTGCGAGACAAATCGATAGCGAAGTTAGAGAAATAATTCAAAATAGTTATGAAAAAGCTGGTTCAATATTGGCAGCACATTTAGATAAATTACATAACATGGCCGATGCTTTGCTAAAACATGAGACGATCGACCAAGATCAAATATCAGACATAATGGCAGGAGCGATAGCAAGAGATAAAAGCGATAATAGCGGGACCAATACAAAGCCAAAAAGCGATATTCCAGATCCTTCTAAACCAGTGCAGGATTCTTAAATATGAAATTTGGAACTGATGGCTTCAGAGGTCGAGCAGACAAATCTGTTACTCCTGATTTTTGCCTAAAGCTAGGTTTTCATACTGGAACAATTATTAAAGACAAAGGTTATGATTCAATAATCTTAGGAAAAGATACAAGAGTTTCAGGCTATATGCTTGAAGCGGCATTACAGGCAGGTTTTATCTCAGCTGGAGTAGATGTAAAATTAGCTGGGCCAATTCCTACACCAGCAGTATCCTTCTTAACAGCGACATACTCAGGTCAATTCGGAGTCGTGATAAGTGCAAGCCATAACCCTTTTTATGATAATGGCATTAAATTTTTCAATAAATTTGGCAGAAAGATATCTAAAGAACTAGAAGAAGAGATCGAAAAAAGATTAAATGATCCAATTCAACCAGTGAAAGCATCTAATTTAGGCAAAGCTTTCCGGATTGATAGCGCAGCAGGAAGGTACATCGAATATTGTAAGAGCACTCTTAAAGGAGCACATAATTTAAAAGATAAAACTATTTTAGTGGATGCTGCAAATGGCGCTAATTACAAGGTAACACCTATGCTTTTACAAGAATTGGGAGCAAAAGTAATAAGAGTTAACTGCGATCCTGATGGTTTCAATATAAATGAGAAAAGTGCTGTTCTAGATCAGGATTTATTTAAAGAATACGCAAAAATACATGAATTTGATTTCTGTGTTGCAGTAGATGGAGATGGCGACAGATTGGTATTGAGCGATTCAAAAGGAGAGGTTTGTACAGGTGATGAAATAATTTATACATTGGCCTTAAGAAACAAAAAACAAAACAAAAACGGTTCAGATTGTGTGGTAGGTACTGATATGACCAATCAAGGTGTAGTTGATGCATTAAATGATTTAGAAATCGATTTTCATAGAACCCAAGTTGGAGATAAATTTGTATCAAGAGAATTAGTTGATAAAAAACTAAATCTAGGTGGAGAAACGTCTGGACATATAATTCAAAGAGAGTTTTCTGAGAGTGGTGATGCAAATATTGCTCTAATTCAGACTTTAGCAGCACTTGAAGAACTGAATTTATCTTTAGCTGATATCAAAGCAAAAATAAATTATAAGCCTCAGACACTAGAAAGTTTTGATATTAAAGACATGCAAGTTATTGAAACAAAAGAATTTAGTGAGCAGATTAAATCTCTCGAAAAAGATTACTCTAATGCAAGGATATCAGTAAGAAAATCAGGTACAGAGTCAAAAATTAGAGTAATGGTAGAATCTGATACTGAAAATGATATTACTAGTGTCATGAATTCTGTTAAGTCATTAATCATTTAAAGATGTCAAAACTTATAATTGCAAATTTTAAAATGAATGGTACTAAATCATCTATTGAAGAATGGTTTAATACTTTTTCTAGGGAAGCTAATACATCTAATGAGGTCATTGTTGCTATACCATCACCCTTTTTAATTAATTTTGCCGATAATGGCATACGTGTTGCTGCACAAAATGTATCACCTTATGTTTCTGGAGCATATACATCCCAAGTATCTGCAGAGATGCTTAAAGATTGCGGTATTGAATATTCAATTATTGGTCATTCAGAATCTAGAGAGTTTTTAAAAGAAACCGATGAAGATATTTTTAATAAATACAATCAACTTATAAAATATTCTATAAAACCAGTAATATGCATTGGTGAACCACTTAAAATTCGTGAAGACAATTTACTTCAGTCCTTCATAAGCTCTCAGTTAAAATACTTTGAAGATCTAGAGAATGAGCTAATAATTGCTTATGAGCCTATTTGGGCTATTGGGAGCGGGTTAATTCCAACTGTTGAAGACATAAATGAGGTATCTGAATTAATAAGAGGAATATGTAAGAACGTCAGAATCTTATATGGCGGAAGTGTTAATAAAGAAAATGCATCCAATTTGCTAAATAATTCCAATATTGATGGGGTTTTAGTTGGAGGGGCTTCTCTTAACCCCAAAGAATTTGCTAATATAGCGCAGTCATGTTGATCATCAAAATTTTATTAGTAATTCTTGCAGTATTGATTGTTGGCTCAATAATGTTGCAACAAGGGAAAGGATCCGATTTAGGCTCAGCCTTTGGTGGAGGCAGTTCAGATTCATTGTTTGGGCCTCTTGGTCCATCAAACTTCCTTTCAAAACTTACTTGGATTCTTATAAGTGCGTTCTTTGTTTTATGTTTGCTTTTAGCTTATATAGGCAAACAAGAATTAACACTAGATGTTGATGAAAAAGAAAAGATGGAACAAAATAAAGACCCAGAGCCACAGTAATACAACTGTGGTGCCGAAGGAGGGACTTGAACCCTCACAAGCAAAGCTTACTACCCCCTCAAGATAGCGCGTCTACCAATTCCGCCACTTCGGCTAAAAATAAGAGAATAAATTATAGTCTATAAGTGTTGACCATTCTAAGTCTTTTAACTATCCTTTTACGTCACTGCGGGGTAGAGCAGTCTGGTAGCTCGTCGGGCTCAT
>CENX01024118.1_pt1 | contig 20041 bp, 8 predicted proteins | sample 361321 | NCBI WGS metagenome assembly CENX01 (sample SAMEA2619678, study PRJEB7988) | marine metagenome | isolation source: saline water (ENVO:00002010), including | reverse complement strand
CCTGCTCAAAATGATGATGCAAAAATAATTTATTATAATCATTCAACTGGATCATTTAAGTACAAAGATTATGGATTGACATTTTTAGATGATGTTGATGGAACAACCCAATTAGATGATAAAAAAGTTTTATACTATAACAATGCTACAGGATCTTATAAATGGAAAACATTAAAAGTATCTGAAATAACAGATATTGATCCTGTTTATCAAGGCGATGACGAAAAATTTTTACAATTTGATTATACTAATAGTAAATTTAAATGGTCGGATCCTCCTAAGGTAGAAGTAAAAAATGAAAATGTAACACTAAGTTATAATACTTCATCTATAGATTTTGTTGGTGGTGGAGTTAATGCAGTAGCAACTGGAAACAACATAGAAGTTACTATACCGGGTAATCCAACATTTGAAGGACAAACTGATACGCCTCCTACATTTGTAGGTAATGCTGGCCGAATGGTTGTGGTTAATAATGCAGAAACAGGATTACAATATGAACCTGTACCTGATTCTGTTACTACATTTAGGGGACTAACAGATGCTCCTAATTCTTATGTCGGTGCTGCTGATAAATTAGTGGTTGTAAATAGTGCAGGTAATCAGTTAGTATTTTTAGCAAACAATTTTACAAACCAACAAGATACTCCTAATTCTTATTCTGGTCAAGGCGGAAAATACTTAGCGGTTAAATCTACACAAGATTCGATAGAATTTGTTAATCCTCCAGCACAGATAGATACATTTTCAGCATTAACAGATACACCAGGTATATCAACATTAAGTGCAGGAAAATATTTAAAGGTTAATACAGGTGGTACTGCATTAGAATTTATTGATGCTCCTATAGATAACACAACCTTTTCAGGGTTAACAGACGGCCCAGGAACTTTAAGCGGTTATGCTGGAAAATATTTAAAAGTTAATTCGGGAGGTACTGCATTAGAGTGGACTGATGCACCTGGTAGTACTTTTTTAAGTTTAGGTGATACTCCTGCTAATTATGCAGGTTCGACAGGATATTTTTTAACAGTTTCTGCGAACCAAACTATTGCATTTACATCTCCTTCTGGTTTAGCATTTGTAGAAAAATCAAATCTAACAAGTTATACTTCAGGTACTGTTACTGCTGATAATATAGACGAAGGTACTACAAATAAATATTATACAGATGCAAAAGTAGATACTAGATTAGGTGGTTCTACTTTAAGTGCTGTAGGCGATGTTGAATATGCTACTGCACCGTCAGGAAATGATGTATTAGTATATAATAGTACGTCAGGTAAATGGGAACCAGGGTCGGCACCTGGGTCACAAGGTGAAGCAAACACAGGTAGTAATGCAGGAACAGGAGCCGGATCGGTATTTAAAGGAAAAACTGGCACAGATTTAGAGTTTAGAAATATATCAGCAGGCGCAGGAATAAATGTTCTGCAATCAGGTGATAATATACAGATAATTAATACGTCAGTAGGCGGTGCTAGTGGTGATTTTATAGAAGAAGATGATGCGATTGCTTTTGCTATCGCTTTTAGTTAATGGATAAATTATGGCAAGCTCATTTAAAAATGCGGCACATACGATTACCGCATCAAACACAGACGAAACTATGTATACTGCTAATCAAACAAATCAAATTGCGGCAATTATTCATGGACTATATATAGCAAACAAACATGCAACATCTAATTTACAAATAACAATTAAAGTATATGATAATAGTACAGCATCAAATATGACAATATTATCTAAAGTACCTATACCACCAAATACAACATTAAGTTTAGATAGACCTATTAACTTAGAAGCAAATGATGAACTTAGAGTAGCATCAACACATACTGATTGTGAAATATTTGCCAGTGTTTTGGAGAGAACATAATGGGTGTTTATTATGGTCAACGATATGAAGCAGTTTTAGCGGCAGTTGATTATGACGATATACAAAATATACCTGACTTTCAACATGAAATTGTTACAGGACCCGGTACCTCCTTTACTTTAACAACAGGTGCTCCTAAAAATGTGGCAGCGTTAGATGTGTCGATCGATGGTGTTACCCAGAGACCCGGAATTGATTATACGGTAACTAATTTAGCTGGCGGAACACAAATAGCATTTACATCAACATTAGAAGCAGGCGAACAAGCAGTTATAGTCTATAGAGCAATTCCAGGTGCAAGTCAAACTTTAGCATACACAGAACAATTTACTGCTGTTAGTGACGACTCTACGCCTGTATTAGGAGGAGATTTAAATGTTAATACATATGGTATCAAATCGGCACCTTCGGCTAATTTAAAATTAATTCCAGGTACAGGCGGAAAAGTACAGATTAGTGATATATCTTATCCTAGTGCAGACGGTACTTCGGGTCAATTTTTAATGACAGACGGTAGTGGTACATTAACATGGCAAACACCTCCAGGCGCAGTAGGAGGTGAAGCAAATACAGCAAGTAACGCAGGAACAAATACTGATGGCTTTGGTGTATTTAAAGCAAAGAGTAATGTTAATTTAGAATTTAAACGATTAATAGCAGGTGATGGTATTGTTATTACAAGCGAAGAAAATTTAATAAGAATAAAAACACCTGACTATACTCTTAACAAAGAAGATAGAGGATTATTACCGACCGATAATGGAGATTTACAAGTATCTTCTTCTAGTTCTGATTTTGGATTTATATCTGCAGATACTGCCGTTAATATAGATCCGTTAATATCTACAGGATTAGATGCTCCGACTGTAATTACCAACACAGGTCATGACAGTAGATTGTTTATTGCAGAACAAGGTGGTAAAATTAAAGTATACAAAGGTGCAACAATTTTGTCAACCCCATTTTTAGATATATCGTCTAAATTGCAAACGGTATCTAGTTCATATGACGAACGAGGATTATTAGGATTAGCATTTCATCCTAACTTTAATTCTAATGGTTGGTTTTTTGTTTATTATTCTGCACCTAAATCAGGAACAGGAATTGATCATGAAAGTATTATAGCAAAATATACAGTAGCCGATCCAGCAAATGACGATGTATCTGGTACCACAGAAGATATTATAATGAGATTTGATCAACCTTATAGTAATCATAATGGTGGCGCATTGGCTTTTGGTTCTGATGGCTTTTTATATATAGGAGTAGGCGATGGAGGTAGTCAAGGCGATCCTGATCATGTTGCACAAGACAATACAAAATTATTAGGAAAAATTTTAAGAATTAATATAGATTTAGGATCTTCTGAATATGGATTATATTCTATACCTACAGATAATCCGTATAAAGATCACTCAACAAACAAAGAAGAGATATTTGCTAGAGGATTTAGGAATCCGTATCGAATAAGTGTAGACCAAACAACAGGTAAATGTTGGGCAGGAGACGTAGGACAAAATAATATTGAGAGTGTAAAGATTGTTGGCAATGGTGAAAATCATGGATGGAGTGTTAAAGAAGGATCTAATGTTTATGATTTAAATCATGGCATTGCTGTTGCAACTGCTGAAGGAACAGATGTGCATACTTTTATGAATGCTATGATTACACCTGCGGCAGAATACGATCATACAGTAGGTAGTTCTATTATTGGCGGATTAGTTTATAGAGGATCTACTTGTACTGAATTAATAGGAAAATATGTTTTTGCAGATTGGTCAAAATCATTTAACACACCTTCGGGTGTTATATATTATTTAAAAGAGCCAGTTACTGGTGTTTATTCTATTACAGAATTAAATCCAATAGCAATTAACATTAGTGAATTTATAGTTGGCTTTGGTGAAGATGTAAATAAAGAATTATATATGCTAACTAGGTCTGGTTATGGTCCTAATGACACAGGCAAAGTTTATAAATTTTTAGGACAAACAGTAGTTTGAGGAAATAAAATGAGTACAGAAGTAAAATTTAGAAGAGGCAGTACAACTCAACATGCAACATTTACTGGAGCCCAAGGCGAAGTAACTGTAGATACTGACCTTAACACACTAAGAGTACACGACGGAGCCACAGTTGGAGGACACCGTATATTATTGCATAGTGAATTTGTAGGTACAGGTACAGGTACTGTTACACAAATCGATACAGGTGCCGGACTAACTGGCGGACCAATTACCGCTTCAGGTACCGTTGCGTTAACAACAGATACTCAAACTACATTAACTAATGCTCAAACAGCGTATAGCTGGGGTAACCATCAATCTTTTAATTATCTAACAAATATTTCAGGACAGATATTAACTAATTTAAATGATGTTAATTCAGGTGCTACTGATGGACAAATTTTACATTGGGTTTCAAGTGCTAACCAATGGCAACCAGTAGATAAACCTTCAGGAGGCGGCGGCGGAGGCGCTGGAGATTTTCTTACACTATCAGATACTCCTAGCGTTTTTACTAGTCAAGCTCTCAAATATTTAAGAGTTAATACTGCCGAAAATGCATTAGAATTTGTAGAAAATTTAGCAGAAGAAAATGCGGCGTCTAATAGAGGAGCAGGAGAAGGATTGGTATTTTATGCTAAGGATAATAGTACTGCGGCCTTGCAATTTAGATCGATTAGAGGCGGAGCTAATATTACAGTATCACAAACAAATGATGAAATAACAGTTGATGCTGCGGCTATTGCGTATTATGCAGGAACAGGATTAGACATAGATACTAACACAAATACATTTTCTTTAGAATCTGGATATGTAAAAGATACAGGTAACTTTACGTTAGCAGGCGATTTAACTTTTTCAGGTAATTTAATATTTCAAAATACATTATCGTTTGGTAATACGTTAACTATCGACAGACCAGGAACAACAGATAAAGAAATATTTGTTAGAGGTAAACTATCAGATGCTGCAAATGATTATATAGAAATGTCAAATGCATCGACATCGACATCTTCGTTGGCGCCTGCATTTAGAGGCGGTGTAGAATCTAATGCGGCTATACCTTCTGTAAGCATTATTGCAGAAACACCAACTGCAAAAGATACTGGAACTACTCCTTTAATGCAATTTACAGTTAGACGTGGTAGTGATTTAGATGATTATGCATATGGCACTCCTGCTACAATACAGACTAGACCTCTATACGCATTTGAAAATCAAGGTAATGTTAGGTTTCAAATAAATTCTACATTTGCACAATTTAATTCTCCTATAACAGTAAGTGGAGATGTTACAGTACCTCATAATATTTTGTTTAAAAATAGTTTTTCATTAAAAAGCGGATTAGAAAGTGCAATACCGGCAGGAACTTATCCAGGTTGTGTAGGTGTTGCAAATAATGAATTATATTTTTCCGCAACAAGTAATAGTGGTGAATGGTTGAGAGTTGCAAAAGCAACTGAAGTACCTACTGGTGTATTTAATTCTATAGAAGCCGATTCGGGTGGTTCACATACCGCAACAACTGTTACTGAAAAAATTATATTTGCTGGAGGATCGGGCGTTAATACTTCGTTAGATTCTAGTACAAATACAATTACTATTAGTGCCACTGGTGGCGGTGGTGGCGGAGGTGGTGGTAACCAAGATATATGGGCAACTATTACTGCCGATACAGGCTCTGCTACTGCTAATAGTACAGTTGATGCATTAACAGTTTCAGGTGGTACAGGTATCACAACATCTATTACAGGTGATGTATTAACAATATCGCAAGATGCTTCAAATTTATTTAAAAATATTGCCGTATCTGGACAAACTAATATTGTAGCAAGCGGCGTTGATGATACATTAGAATTTGTTGCAGGCGATAATATTACAATAGTAACTGATTCTACTGCAAAAACTGTTAGGATTAATTCTACTGCATCAGGCGGAGGCGGATCTTCTACAAATGCTTTTGGTACTATTAGTGTCGCTAATAATGCTGATATAGTTGCAGATCAAGCACCTGATACGTTAACATTTGTTGCTGGTACAGGTATTAATATATCTACAAGTGCTTCTGCAGATGAAATTACTATTACAAATTCTGCGAATGCTAGTACTGCATTTACAACAATAGCAGTTTCAGGTGAAACTAATGTTGTAGCAGATACACCTACAGATACATTAACTTTTGAAGCAGGTTCAAATGTAACATTAACAACAGATGCCGCAAACGATAAAGTAGTAATTTCTGCAGCGGCAACAAGCCAAGACACATATAAAAATATTGCAGTAGCAGGACAATCAACTATATCTGCAGGTGATCCTGCAGATACTTTAACATTAGTTGCAGGAACAGGTATTACCATAGCAACCAGTGCAACTAATGATAGTGTAACTATTACTAATTCATTGCCTGATACAAGTGATATACAGTATGATTCTAGGACTTTTGCGGCAAGAACATTTAAAGTAAGTACTCCAGTATATAATTATGTAATAGAAGATATTACATTAGATACTTCTACAATGCAAAAATTAGATGGTAGTACTGCGGTTAGTCCTACAATATATCTTATAGCAGGACATACATATTGTTTTGATTTAAATACACCCAGTCATCCGTTTAGAATTAAATCTGCAGCCGGGGAAGGCCAAACCGGATCAACTAATGATTACAGTACTGGTTTAAAATTTTGGAATGCAAGCTCTCAACAGTGGTTTACAGGAGCAAATGCACAAGGACAAACTGATAACTTAGTATTTTGGACTGTACCGCAAACTATATCAGGTAATTACATTTACCAATGTGGTTCTCATTCAGGTATGAATGGAGTTATAAAAATAGTAGATATTACTGCACTCTTTCCAATGGGAGCGGCTACTTCTGGAGCGGCAGGTACAGCAGGTTATATGACAGCTCCTGCAGCAGGCGACGAAGCTAAGGTCTTTAAAGGTGATGCTACATGGCAAACAGATAACGTAACATAAGGAATATATGAATGAGCAGAACAGTAGTAACAGGAAAAACAATAAAAATAGATCCAGTAATTCGTGGAACAGAGGGATTAACAATTCCTACTGGCACAACTGCCCAACGACCTACTACGCCTTCAGAAGGTATTATACGATATAATACTAATACTGGAAAATTTGAAGGTTATTCTAAAAATCCAAACAATTCTGCTAATGCCATATGGACTTCAATAGGCGGCGGAAACATTCTCGATTTAGGAGATGTTAATGAGACAGGACTAGCAGATGGAGATGTTCTTAAATATGAATCATCTACAGGTACATTTATTCCTGCTAAAGGTGGATTTGAAACTATAACAGTTTTAGGGCAATCTAATTTAAATGTTCCTCCTTCGGGTGAAGTTGAATTTGTTGCCGGAGCAGGTATACAACTTACAACAGATACATCTACTGGTAAACTTACATTAGCAACAACAACCCAAGCAAATTTATCTGTAGACACGTTTTCAGCAAACGGATCAACATCAGAATTTACATTAACTAGAGTTCCTCCGTCTCCTACAGATATTTTAGTATTCGTTGATAATTTATATCAACCTCCGTCGTCGTACACTATTGTAGGAACTGCACCTGCAAAATTAGTATTTGGCGATAATATACCTAATGGTATGGATGTTACTGTAACATATCTTAATCTAGATACAGTTCAAGCAACTGTGGTAGATGGTAGTATAACTCCTGCAAAATTATCGCAAAGTACATATTATGTAGACACATTTTATGGTGATGCAACTACTAAAGTATACACACTTTCTCAGTCTGCGGCTTCGGCTAATCAACTTCTAGTAACAATTAACGGAATTGTTCAAGATCCTGGAGCAGACAATTCTTATTCAGTCAACGGAAACGTATTAACATTTGTAAATGCACCTACATTTAATGCAATTATAAAAGTTAGATTTATGGGAGTAACATTTTCTACAACAAGTGCTATTGCCCCTAATGGCGTAGGCATTCCTCAAATGGATATAGGGGGAGGTAGTGGTTCGGCAGGACAAGTATTAGGATTAGGTTCGTCTGGCGGATTAATTTGGATTTCCCCTGCCTCGGCCGACTTTATATATAATAATCAAACATTTGTTAATGCTAAAAGTTTAGAGTTTGATGTTACAGAAGGATATACACTTACAGAAACTAGTACAGGTGTTTTAAAAGTAGGTTTTACAGATTATCTAAAAACTATTACAGTTAGTGGACAACCTGTAATATCTATGGACGACTCTAGATCATTGGAATTTATTGAAGGTCCGGGTATAGGAATAACAACAGGTAATACTTCTGGAGATAAAGAATTAACAATATCTGTATCATTAACTTCTGTTGCAGAAAATATTGTACCTAGCACAAGTGGAACATATGATATAGGTGCAGAGACTTTACCTTGGAAAACTGTTTTTGCTAATACGTTAGATTTAGGATCTAATTTAATAACAGAATCTAATGGTGTATTATTATTACCACCTACAATAACATTAGGTGGTTCTAATTCTGTTACTTTAAAATCAAGTGCAAACGGTTTACAAGTAGAAAAAATTACATTAGGCAGCGATGCTCAAATTAGTGCAGGTAACGGTGTTACATTAATAAACAACGGCGGAAGATTAGATTTACCTGCAGATTCTATAACTATTTCAGAATTAGCAGTAGGCACAGGAACTAGCGGCCAATATTTAAGTAATGATGGTGCAGGAACACTACAATGGGTAACAGGTCTAACATCTATTACAGCAGGATCAGGCTTAACAACTAGTTCGGGTAATGCAATTATCACAACATCAGATACATTAGAATTAGATCCAGGTATAGTATCTAATACACAATTAGGCATAACTGCACACGGATGGGGAAATCATGCAGATGCAGGTTATTTAACTGACATTACTTCACAAACTCTTAGCCAATTATCAGATGTACAAACAGGTGTGTTAGATGCAACTAGAGAAGGATGGACAATAGTTTGGGATGATGTAAACAAAACATTTATATTGAAAGATATTGCCACAAAATGGCAAGTAGGAAATATATTAGGTAGTTTATTTTATAGTGGAGGTAGAGTAGGTATAGGTACCAATTCTCCCGATGCATTATTATATATTAACCACCAAGAATCTGAGCCTTCAAAACCTTTTGTTGTACAAGACGGTACAAACACACCTATATCAGTACCAGCCGGAGGAGCGTTAACTGCTGACCAAGGTATACATTTAGATACTGATATACAAACTGCACCATCTCAACCTACTAAAGGCGGATTGGTTTATTTTAAAAGTGGTAAGCCGTATTATGTATCTTCATTAAATGCAGAAACTCCATTAGGAGGAGCATTAGGAGATTTAGGTAATGTAAGTACAGACGGAACATTACTTTCGGGTTACGGATTGGTTTATGATGCTAGTGATACAACATGGAAAGCACAAGCAATTAATTTAAACACATTAGGTAATGTTGATGCGGCAACAGGATTAGCAGATGGAAAAATTATATCATATGATGCAAATACAGGAATATTTAAATTAGGAGATCCTGTTACATCAGTAACCGAATTAGAAGATACTAATATATCTGCATTAGGTGACGGTGATACATTAATTTACAATAGTCAAGAAAGTAAGTGGGTTAATACTGCTTCAGGAACTACTATTACACGTTTTTCAGAAACAGTAAACGAAACTACTAAAGATGTATTTAATTTTTCATATGCACCAGGTAATGTAGATGTATTTTTAAATGGTATTAAATTACTTCAAGACGATTTTGATTCTATAGATGGTTCGACTATTAGATTAGCAACTGCTGCAAGACAAGGTGACACAGTTGATATGGTTAACCAAGGCGGAAAATTAGTAAGTGCTAATGTTATATATTTTAAACAAGAATATACCGCAACAGGCTCTGAAACATTTTTTGATTTAGCCGAACCATACGCTACTGGTTACGTAGAATGTTATCTTAATGGTACTAAATTAAAAGGATCTGATTATACTGCAACATCAACACAAGCACCGTATCGTGTATTTTTAAACAATGTCACTATAAATAACGGCGATTCGTTTGAAATAATTGCTACTAGAACAGTTACATCAACAGATTCTACAATGGCAATTTACAGTAAATCTACATTCACTGCTGCAGGTGGAGAAACATTTATTACATCACCTACTGCTCTTACTGCCGGACATTTTGAAATATTTTTAAACGGTGTTAAATTATCAGGTTCTGATTTTAGTTTGAATGCTAATACGTTTAAAGTAGATTTAAATTTTATTTTAAACGCAGGTGACGAAATAGAAATAATGGCGTTTAAACCAAGATCTACATCTATAGTTCAAAATTTTATAGAAGATCAATTAACTGCAACAGGTGGTGAAACTACTATGGCATTGTCTGCTACACCTCCTACTAAAGAAAGTTGTTTAGTTATAAAAAATAATGTAATAATGGCTGTTGACGAATATACTGTAGGAAACAATACATTAAATTTTGTTACACCTTTAATTAATGGTCAAAAAATATTAGTAAAACACCTTCAAATTGCTAATTCTGCGGCATTAGTTCCTAGTGCTAATTCTGTTACAGGAAGCATGATGAATGCAACATTAGATGGCGATTTTACAGTAGTTCCTTATCAATACCAAAATGATGATACGATAAGTACAGTAAGTGCATATGGTGCCGCTAATAAAAATACTGCATTAGTAGGACCTTTAACAATGTCTGAACAAGTAACAATAGAAGGAATAGTAACGGTGATATAATGGCGAGTAAAATACTAGTAAATGAAATTACACATACAGATAGTACTAGCGATGTAGTTATACCTAAAATTTCTAGTACAGATACTGTAATAACAAATACAATTAAATTAGCAGAAATACCTAATTCTACTAGAGATGCCTTAACTCCTACAAACGGTATGATGATTTATAATTCTACTTCTAATGAAATACAAATTTATGTTAATGGTAGTTGGGTTAAAGTAACAACAGGAGCCGTTACATCATGAGCCGAGGATTAGATCTAGCAACAACTAACAGAAATATTGTATCGTCGGAGACTCACACAACTGATAAAACAACAATGTCTCCTTTTTTAGTTTCGGGTGTAGCAACAGCAACTGAAAATATAACTACACCATCTGATGCAAATTCGTTAATGATAGGCCCCTTAACAATACCTGACGGAAAAACCATAACTATAAGTAGCGGCGGAACACTAACAATAGTATGAGTATAATAAGAACTAATAAAATAGAAGATTTGTCAGGTAATACAGTTTTATCGTCGACAGGTACAAAATGGAATATGAACGTAACTTCTGATTTAGGAGTTAACACTCTTTCGGTAACTACTTCTGTATCTACACCTAAATTAACTTCTATGGCTACCTTAGAAGCTGATACAACAACAGGTATAATTAATCTGCCTACAGGAAATAAATTTAAAGGTTATGATAAAGGATCTATAACTGCTCCTGGTTTAATTTTACAACGTCAAGTATCTCAATGGACAAATCTTTATTCGATGGTATATCCTACAACCGATACAGAAACAACAGGCGATTTATCAGAAGGTACTTATTCTGATGGTGGTAATCACCATAGAGTAACAATAATGCCAATGGTAGCAACTTCAAAAATACACTTAACAATAGAATTAAATGCAAACTGGACTAACACACATGTCCTCCACCATTTTGCATTTTATGACGTAACAAATAGTGCCTATGTTGCTCCATTAGGAAATAGTAGTTCGGGCAGACGTCCTATTCATTTTGCCTACAGAGCTCAGGCTGCATATGATTCTAACGATATGGGTCAAATGAGATTTTCTCTTTATACAGATGCTAATAATCTAACATCTAGAACATATGCTTTACATGGATGGGCAGCAGCAGGGAACACAACATATATTAATCATTCAAACGATAGTTCAAGTGGTTGGAGTTGGAGCGGAGTTTCATTAATGATGGCAGAAGAAATAGCAGTAGAACAACAGTGATGATATGATATGTCTAGTATTATTAAAACAGATAAAATTCTTGATACTCAAGGAAATGTGGTCGCTGATGCAAACTCTATCGGTTGGGCGTTAGGAGAAAATTTTACATGGACAGACCACTCTCATCTTAATCAAATAGTTCAAACAAAAATAGAAGTAATAGATGTTGATGCTAAAATTACTACAAGCAAGGATCAATCAACAGGTACTCCTGTTGCAGGCATTCCTGACGAACTGTTTAGAACCACAACAGGATTATTAACTTTATCAGATAGTAATAATTACGTACTAATTCATGTTACATTTGTTCCGGTAATTAATTCTCTTAAAACTTCAAGTTCTACTGGAGGTGCCAGTGGAAGATTTTTTATATCCGAAGGAGCAAGTGTAGAAGAAGTTTATAGATTAGAACAAGATTTATTATCATCAACTGTTTATACAGATGCAGGTAGCCATTCAAGTACACAACATTCACCAGGTATTCCGGTAGGCTTTGTTGATGTACCTGCCAATAAAGAAACTACACATAGATATCCGCCAGTAACTATATCTTTATTGGATAAACAATCTCTTTCTCTTACACCTACATATCATTTACATGGCATTTGCGGAACTATTTCGGGCACCACTGATAACGAAATAGGCGTAGCAGAAAACTCACAAATCATTATAACATTAATGGAAATTGATAGATCACCTTCTGTTTCGGGTGCTCTTGTTGATGGTGTTTTTGTTTTCTCTGAAGTTATTACTCGAGATTTATATACAGGATACGATTTAAAAGCAAGAATGACATTGTATGGTTGGGACGGAACAACTAAAGTAAGTGCAAAAATTACTGTGGCCGAAGATACATATGTTATTGCACCTAAAGTTGATCAATACGCTATAACGGTAGATACATTGCCTGGAGGTTCGGCAGTAGATATTACAGTCAGAGGACATGTATGGGGACATGGTGGTGCAGGTGCAGTACCAATACATGATTCAGGTCCACCACAAGGTTATGGACCAAATTATAGTGTAAGTCCTTATGATACAAGAGAATGGGATTTTTTAAATAATCCCAATGAACCTGTAACCGGCGGACTGTATGCATATTTTGGAGGATTTGTAGGATGGAAAAAAGAATTATCTAAATTTGATAGAGGTGCAAATAAAAATTCTAATGGATATTTTGGTCCTGGACACATAGGTCAGAGTGGAGGAAGTGCAATATATTTAGGATCTTCAAATATAACAGTTCGCGGACAACATAAAGTGTTAGGTGGAGGAGGAGGCGGAGCCGCAACCTCAGGAGCTCAATGGAATAATAATGGTATATTTGGTGGAGGCGGACAACCTTTTGGATTATCTGCTAACGGTGATGGGGTAATGCCTCATACTACAACAACTCCTAATCCTAATTTTTATTGGACAGGTGAATTATCTTCTGGATGGCATCCTCCTCTTTTTACATCCGGTACATGGTATCCAGAATCAGATGGATCCTGGGGTAGTGCAGGAGCATATGGACAAATAGGCGGATTAGGACCTTGGTGGGGAGGAACTGCTACAAGAGATGCACCCGGAGCCGCAGGTTATTGGTCCGGATTTGGAGGTATTTCTGCCGGAGCAGGTGGTGCAGTAGGACAACAAGGCGGAACGGGATTTAATTATAGTGGTTGGTCAGAACCTGGTCCAGCAGGTATTGCGTACACTAAAAAATCAGGAATAGATTATACAGTAGACACAGACGAAAATATTTTAGTTACAGTAGTTTCGGGTGTTCCCTTCCAGCCAACAAATTTACAAACTGCTAATTCAAATGGGAATATTAGATTGTTTTGGAATACATCAGATGGTGCAGTAACATATAAAGTAATAATAGGAACAGATAGTTTATTTACTAATCCTACAATAATAACAGGCATTACTGATGTTTTTTATGATCATGCAGTAACTAATTGGATTCCGTATTGGTATAAAGTTGTTGGTGTAAATGATGTTGGTGATTCAATAGAATCAGAAGTAACAACTAGCCATGGTTTTCATTTTACTGGCGGACAAGAAGTAGAATATACAAAAAATAATTTAGTATGGAAAGGCCATGCTTTTAGTTATGATCCTAATATTACTAATACATTTACTATAGATAATTCATGGAATTTTGATGTATTATTAATAGCTGCCGGCGGAGGTGGAGGAGGCTTCGGCGGTGGTGGTGGTGGAGGCGGTGTTGCTCCAATATCTGGCATTCGACTTAATCCAGGTACATACACAATGACGTTAGGTCAAGGCGGAGCAGGCGGAACTTCTGCAAGTAATGGTACAACTACAAAAGGTAGTAACGGACAGAATACAATATTTGAAGGGCCAATAGTTACAGATACTATAACAGGAATTCATCAATTAACACCAGCGGTTCAATTGCTAATGCAAAATCATGATAATGTTAGTACTAAAAATTATTATGATGGCAATCAGGTAACAATTACTAATGTTGTTGGTACTACAGAATTAAATAGTAATTCTTATTATGTAAAAAATGTAGCCCAGGTTGTAACAACGGATACTATAGATGCAGTAGTTCAATTAACACCCGGAGTTCAGTTAACAGTAAATGCTCATCCTTTTGTTGATGCAGATCCTATTGTAGTAACAGGTGTAGTAGGAACAACAGAATTAAATGATAACACATATTATGTTAAAAAAATAAATGACAATACAATAGATTTGTATACAGATGTAGGTTTAACAACTGTACTAGATGGGTCGTCGTTTACTGCATATACATCAGGTGGTACATTAACAAAAACAATTCCTAATAGATTAGAATTATATACAGACGAACATTTTTATTTTCCTGTAGACGGTTCTTCATATACTGCTTACACTTCAGGTGGTACTACTACTATGCAAATAAGATTTGAAGCATTAGGAGGCGGTGGTGGTGGTTCTAAAGATGTAGCTGATGGTAGCCATGATGCAGATTGGAATGGACTCAATGGAGGTAATGGAGGAGGCGGAGCAGGAGCACCTTTTACTCCAACCGGTCCTGCAAATGATACATATTATCATCCTAATGTATTGAATGGAACCGGAGGAATATCTACACAATTTTCTACATATAACTATGGTCAAGGCTTTTCAGGAGCCGAAGGATTTTTTCCAGATGCAGGCGGAGGCGGAGGCGGAGCAGGAGGAGCAGGCAGTGATGCATATGTTCAAGAAAATGCCGCAAACGGAGATCCTGTTGTAAATGGATCTTCTACTCAGTATGCAAGGCATTATGGAGGTAATGGTGGGCCTCCTTTGGTAAACGATTGGGCAACAGGTACTGATCTCGAATACAGTCCCGGAGGTGGAGGTTGTAGCGGTACAATGATGTATGACGATGTAACAATCGGAGGTTATAATTATTTTTATGATGGATCATATCCAGGTTCAAGTTACCCCCCATCTTCACAAAGTGGAAGAGGAGGTACAGATACTACTTCACGATGGAATCCAGAACCTTCTTGTACAGATGCAGGTAATGCAGCGTTACCAGGCGGTGGTGGAGGTGGAGCGTATTGGCCTTGCTCTGCAGGAACAGGCATGGCAGGAGCTTTAATTATTAGATATGCTAAACCTACAGGTAAAATTCCTGCAACACCGACAGGTTTATCTGTGCTTGCAAGTGCAACGTATCCTGGTGCAATGGAGGCTACTTGGAATGCAGTTAGTGGAGCAGAAGAATACGAAATAGAATTTAGCCAATCTGCATATATGAGAGATTCTAAAGTAATTAGAATTACAGGACAATATAATGATATTATTCCTGCGAACTTATTTGAAAATTTAAAATGGTATTGGTTTCGAATTAGATCAAAAAACATTATAGGAACATCTGAATGGTCAGGGTTATCTGCACCTTCATTGGTAAGACCTAGAGGAGGTGATCATGAAATATTATATGTTGTAAATGGACAATCGTATTATGGTCACACATTTACATCTGACGGTACATTTGTATTACCTTTTGGTATAACTGCTGATGTTTTTATGGTCGGTGGCGGAGGCGGCGGCGGTATTGCCCGCGGTGGTGGTGGCGGAGCAGGAGGGCTAGTGCAAGAAACTAGTTATTCAATGTCTACTGCTAATATTTCTGTAACAGTTGGTTCAGGCGGAGCAGGGGCAAATCCAAATTTAGATGAAAACGATACATTATATAGTGGTTTTCGAGAACTTAATAGATTTCCGCAAGATCCTCAAAGAGGCGGAGATACTAAATTAGGCACCTTACTTACTGCTATGGGTGGTGGCGGAGGAGGTAATATGTTTTATGATCATACAAGTACTCCTGCAGGCACTGGATCTCAACATGAATCTGCTCAGCCGTGGATACAATATAAATCTAATCAAGGAAGTAAAACTGCAGAAGATGGTTTTACTTATGTCATGGCAGATGGCCAACATGGTGGATGCGGAGGCGGAGGCGCAGGAGGCGGCAGAAAAACATATACCGCTGGAGGTAGTTGGAACGAATCTGATGCATACGGAGCTGCAAATTTACAAAGTTATATATTAAATAATTGGTGGCTTTGGCCTCCATGGCGTGGAGAACCAGGTAACTCTATTCAAAATAGTACTATGGGTTACGGAGCAGGTTTTGATGGAGCCCAAGGAATTCCAGTAAAATGGTATACATCTAATGTTTTTACTACATATTTAAAAATAAGACATGAAGCAGAAGCAGCCGGAGGCGGTGGAGGCATAAGTGGTCCAGGAACACAAGGATATTGGTCGTTACCATCTGTAGTTGGTGCTCCGTATAACGGACATGCAGGGCACGGAGGCAGTGGAGGTCCAGGTCTTACCAACACATACAGAGATGGAGTTACTAGATATTACGGAGGTGGCGGTGGAGGTTCTAGTGGAGCATTAGCACCATACAGATGGGGGAATAATACATATCCAAATCTTGCATGGCCCGGGACAGTACATGCCTGGGGAGGTACAGGTTCCGAAGGAGACGAAACTTCTGCATTTGGCGGAGGACATGGAGGTTCTGTAGGTAATGCCGTAACTATATGGGGAGTTGCTTATCGTCGAACACCCGGAGCAGGAAGAGACGGAAGCGGTAGTGGGGGTGGCGGAGCATCTTCTGAACCAGGTCGACAATTAGTAACTGGATATACAAATTACTCAGGAGATAATACACAACATGGTGGTGCAGGAGGTTCTGGTACAGTAATTATTAGATACGAAGTCCCCGCTGAACCTGATGCATTTGCACCATCTCAACTACCAGTTACAGTTTCTGATAGAGGACACTATATATTAATTTCGTTCCCGCAAGCATTTCAGGGTGAATCTGTAGATTATTATAATTTATATAAAGGAACTACTTTTAATCCTTCTACTGTAGATCAAACAATAGATAATCCATCTAGTGTAGATGGGACTATGACAATAAATGTACCTGGTAGCCCAGGAGACTATGTTTACTTCGGGATTTCGTCGGTAAATGATTCAGGTACAGAAGGACCTATAACATATTTTGAGCACCAATATGCAACTAATTTTAATTTAGAACAACCGGCAACATTTACTGCTACTGAATTTACAACAACAGATGGTCAAGGAAATACTATTTTAGGTATAAGATTAAATTGGTCAACAGTTCCTTTTGTAACTAATTATGAAATTACATTACATGATAATACTACTACTATATTACTCGACGGATCTACAACAAATTCTGAGGTATTGTTATACCAAGATTTTACTGCATGGTATGGAGATACATTTACATATAAGATAAGGACAGTTGATAGTGATAATAGTTCATTTAGTCAATTTAAAACTGTAGATATAACTACGTCTGCAGAACAAACTCTTGCATTAAGTATAACATCAGACACAACAAATTACAATCTACAAACAGAAGCAATTTCTGCAGGATGGGTTCTTGCTAAACAAGGAGAAATAACTTTAACTATTGATGCAGGAGTTACGGTTTATTCTGCAACAGATGCACCTGCTATTGTTTTAGGACAAGATTTAGCAGTTTTCAATTGGACTAAAGGAACAAAAATAACAATTAATAATAGCGGAACTATATTAGGTGGCCCTGGATCATTAGGAACAGGAAATTCCATATCTGGTCAACCTGGATCAGATGGCGGTGCAGGTGGTACTGCAATTCATTACGATTATTCTTTATTAGATGGTTCTGATTTAGTTGTTAATAATCTTACAGGAGGAATAATTAAAGGTGGCGGAGGTGGCGGCGGAGGTGGAGCCGCCGGAAATGATACTGCTGGCTGGGGTATATGGTCTTCATGGCAACTTTCTAACGAACAAGATCCAGATAATACTGATACTTTATATGGTTTTACTTTTAGCATTTATAATTATACTACAGCACATTACGGAAATATGCAAGATAAGAGTGGTCATATTCGATGGAATGGTACCACATTAGGACGCCTCACACAATGGATGAATTCTAATTTTCAAAATAACCCAGGAGATTTTTGGGAACGAGTATGCTCTGCTTCTATTTCACAAGACGGTAGTCAAGGTTGGGATGGAAGAAGTAATTATTATTCAAATACATTAGACAATTCTGCGTATGGTTCTTCAGGACCAGGCACAGGAGAATTTTATCAGTTTGTATCTTCACAATATCAATATCAAGTAGATAGAAATAATACCACATCATATAGTCAAGGTAGTGGATATGATATAATCAATCCATATAGATCTATTCTTCGATATGCTATACGAAGAAGAGGTGCAACAGTAGTTTCTGCTGGCACAGGCGGAAACGGTGGGTCCGGTATGGGTCATAATATTGCATTAACAAATGGTACTACTGGAACAGATGGAAATGATAATACAACTAACGGTAACGATCAAGCAGGAAATGGTGGAAATGGCGGATATATAGGATTTCCTGGTACTGCTGGAACTGATGGTAGCGGAGGAGCTGCAGGAGGAGCTGCAGGTATAGCAGGGTATATTATAAAAGGTAATAGTGGAACTAATAATAATATATCTCAAATAACTTTTACTAATACAGGATCAAAAGTTATAGGTTCACAATATGATGGCACATATGTAAATACTGCCTGGGGAGCATGGTCTGGTTGGGGAGCAGACGGTATAACAGGAGATACTAGTGTATGGTGGTTTGCTATACATAGAGAAGCCTTTTCAGGAGCAGGTTCATTGACAAACATAGGAGAAATTTTAACTCAAAATCAATATGGAGATTCTAATGTACCTGCAAGTATAGTAGAATTAAATCCTACAGGAATTACAACAACATATGATGGTAATCAAACTATTACAGTTTCGTATACAGCACCTTTAGTGATTAATCTGGTAGAATATGAAATAGAAACAAATCAAAATAATGTTTTAACTACTACATTTAGCAACGGTGATAGAACATATCATTATTTTAAAGCAAGGAGAAGATCTAATACATCTTATACGTAAATAATATTATGTCAACATTAAAAGTTAATACAATAGAAAGTGTAATACATAGTGATAATAAAGTCTTGGGTTCAACTGATTCTGCAACCGGCTTATTTAATTTTCCTAATCCAATGCCTGTTACAGATTCGCATCATAAAGGTCATGTAGTTCAATTTCATCATTATACTGTTTATACAAAAAATGATCAAGGAGTATTAATAGATGTTATGTCACAATCTGATATTGAAGATCCGAAACCTATTACGTTTACGCCTTTTAGAGAAATTAATGTACTACCGACAAATTACTTACATTTAACAATAAGTTTTGTTTTAAAAATTAAAGCCCCAACTGCCAATGGTAGATCATTTGGTACTGTATATCTTAATAGAGTAACAGGCGCATCGTCATTAATGGAAGATTTTAATCCCGATAATATATTAACTAAAATAACATATGATGCTGCTGATACAAATGCAGAGTCACATAGAATACAACCAGTTACAATTCAGTATGTAGATAAGACTCCGCCTAGTTATCCGATGTATGGGTTGTATGTGGTTAACCGATTAGATTACGATGATAGAGATATTCAACGAACAGATCCTGCGTTAGTTGATAATAATGCTGCATTTGGAAGTTACGGAACTTCTAATATAGATTTAACTACTAATTTA
>CENX01043264.1_pt1 | contig 20091 bp, 15 predicted proteins | sample 361321 | NCBI WGS metagenome assembly CENX01 (sample SAMEA2619678, study PRJEB7988) | marine metagenome | isolation source: saline water (ENVO:00002010), including | reverse complement strand
CAATCAGGACCGACGACATGGATGATGTGTTTGAATCGATCTGCGAGGGCAAAGGGTTCGGTCACAACATTATGGGTCACTGCACAAGGTGGGGCATTGATTTTGCGCATTTCTAGGCAGATGTTTCGAGTCGCCTGTGTAAGTTCTTCGCCCGCTTTCTGGTGAATCATATTGTCCAGACCTTCCCTTCCGGAAAGTCGGTTGTTCGCAGGTGTGATGAGGACATCTCCTTCATGATTCCACACATCTCCACCTACAACGCGAAGGGATCCCCATCGACAGGTCCGAGCCATGTATAACTCTGCCATTAATTGCCCAGACGGGGCCACCCTTCATATTCTTTCAGTGTTTTTTCCATGGAAACAATGTTTTCTTTCATTGGTTCATGCGCAATCCATCAATACTGTTTAACTACATTTTGATATCGACGAACCATGGCAGGTAGGGGGACGAGTTTGTTTCTTGTTGCCCTTATGCTTGGTTCACTGTTCAGTGCTCTGCCAACCTCGCCCTCAATTCCTCATCAATCACCTCATGTAGAACCGGCTGCAAGCCTCTTCCAAGGGTTTACGACAGGTGATAATTGGCTCAACCTTGACAATCAAACCATTGCCGTACCAAATGGTTTCAACGCTATGGATGTCTACGATTACAGCGATGTGGGGGTGTTGATCAACAACAAATCAGAGTCCAGCAAAACCATTGGTTGGGCTTTTGTCGAAGCCAGAAACATAAGCCACGAACGTGTTTTTGTTTTCAATCTTGAAGGAACGCCAACAGGCGAGACCATCAACAGGGAGCAATTTATGAATTTCTTTGCGTTACCATTCCTTGAGATGTTGAACAATCGAAGCAATGTATCGGACATGAATTATCTCGTGACCAGCAAAGGCATGCCATTGCGGGTAAACGGAGGTCTCGACAAAGCATCCTTCGATCAGGAATTCGCTTTACTCGGAGGGTCTTACAACAGCAGCATTGGAGGGGATTATTGGTCAACGCATACCTATGGACCTCTCACAGGCGGAGATTTTGAGTCCTTTTCCAGGCAAAAGCATGGTTTTTACCTCGTTACGAGACTCACAGGGTATACCGTTGAGACTGCACTCAATCTGATTGAAAAAGCGAACAACAGCCTTGGAGAAAGCGGTACTTATGTACTGGATTTGGCCACAAACCGCAACGGCTCGGGCTACAAGTTCTGGAACGATGATTTGTACACCGCAAATTCGACACTTACAGAATTGTACAATCAAAGTGTCTTTTTCGATGAGGAAACGGGATTTGTAACCAATGTTAGCAACGTTATGGGATATGCCTCATGGGGTTCGAACGATGATAATTGGGGTGCGAATTGGGGAAAGAACACCGGCTTTGAAACAGAAGATGCAACATGGACAAGCGGTGTTCGTCATTGGAATGCCACGGTCCCCACACTGTCCTCAGGCGACTCCTTTGCCTGGAACTATCAAACCAGTGTGAAAGACGCCGGTAGCGCATCACTTGAGGCTACAATCTCTGCTTCATGTTCAGATGAATCAAGCAACGGGACGCAAGGAATCTTTGCAGAGTTCTTTGACAACGAAGGTGTGAGTTTCAATACCGGTTCAATGCCATCGCTCATTGATCGAACTCCGGAACATACCCGAATTGAATCATCCCTGCAGTACAATTCGATGAATTCCGCTTACCCGGGTCTTGATAATCGTTTCAAAAACAATTGGGGAGCCCGATTCAGTGGACTCATCAACGTTCCAGATTCTGGTAATTGGACGTTTTACCTCACGAGCGATGATGGAAGTGAGTTGTGGCTTGACGGGCTGAGCTTGGTGACCAACTATGGTTCACATGGTATGCGGGAGATATCAGGTACCCGAAACATTACAGCTGGTCTCCACGATTTCAAAATAGAATTCTTCCAGGGCACAGGTCCACACGGCTTGAATCTGAAATGGGAAGGCCCGAATCAATCGAAAGCGTTGGTACCTGCATCTGCATTCCTCGTATCAGACGGTACGCCACCATCAGCCTCTGCATTGATTCACGCATGGAATTTTGACGAAGGTATCGGTACCGTGTCCAACGATTCGGTCGCAAACGGCTCGAACATGACACTCTACAACATGGATGCAACCAATTGGAGAGCATGTGCTGATGGAGGTTGCCTTTGGTACGATGGTGTTGACGATTATGTCGAGGTCGATGTTGACGATTGGGTCGGTAATTTTACGGTGAGCCAATGGGTATGGGCAAATTCAACAACCCTTCCAAATTATGCTTCGGTACTGGCTGTTTCAGACAACGCTGGTTCAAACACGTCTTTCCAGCACGCTGTTTTCAGCGGAGAGTGGCGGTTGCACAACAACCAGACGCACACGTTTGGTGATATTGAAGCCCAGCAATGGATGCATCTTGCAACAGTGTTTGATAGCGGCTCAGCAAGGCAATACCTCGATGGTGTTCATGTTCGCACGACAACCTTCCCAACAGGGTCTGTTAACAACATTGATCTGTACAAGCTCGGCGTTAACCGAGCAGGATCGACGTATTTTGAAGGTATGATCGACAAAGTGATGGTCTGGGAGAGTGCTCTCTCCGATGATGAAATTACCGTACTAAGTCGTGACATCTATCAGGACTGTCAAGCGTACTCAGGGTCGGGTGCATCAGGGGCTTCACTTGAGCAATTTGTCCCAATTGATTCTGAATTGGAAGGTCATGCATGGATCATCTCCCTTGCCGGTAAGCGGGACGGAGATGTCTATGGCAGTTTTGCGATGACCGTCGAGGGTGTTGACGATCAGGGCAACATCCTCTCATCAAACACATCGAATTCAAAGACATTCGAAAACGATTGGGGGAGCGCCGAAATGCGGTTCCGCCCGCATGATAATGCAACCTTCCTTCGAATTCAAGTGCCCCTGAATGTCGTCGCAACTTCAACCAGTGGTTCAGTGTACATCGATAGTTTCACTCTTCGTGCCATTCGGCCACATATGTCGTGGAACAACGGTTCCATCGCAGAAACAGCGGTTTCCACAGGGGGGCGTTCATTCACGCTTGGAACAACGTACGGGCAGTCCCTTGTTGCGGATCTTCTTGAAGACGGCGTGAGTGGCGTCAAGGGTTACGTGTACGAGCCGTACTTGACAGCCGTGGGCCAACCAAGTGTCTTGTTCTCAATGTATGCCCAAGGGTACAATTTTGCCGAAGCAAATGCTGCAGCAAACACCTATCTTTCTTGGATGGGTGTCGTTGTTGGCGATCCAAAGATGGCCCCATACATGAGCACATTACACGACGTCGAACTCCTCGATACACGCATTCTCGACAATTTTTCTGTGGGTCAAACCGGATATATTGAGGTTGCAATGCAAAACAATGGAATGTCCGCAGGAAACGGACAAATCGATGTGATTAATCTCCAGGGTTCCGTCTTGATGTCCACGGCAAATGTGAGCATCGTCGAGGGGAATCAAGCAGGCTCGAGAATGTCGGTTATGATACCCCTAACTCCAACCCAACCTGGGTGGTTGGACGTTCGTGTACGGTATGCGCACGATAATTCGACATCGTTTGAACGCGATACGCTGAACAATTTCATTCTGATGCGGATATGGGTGAACGATGTTCCAACCATCGAGTACGTTGCCTGTGATGAAAATGAATATGCCCGTGGTGATTCATTTCTGTGCACTGTTACTGCATCCGATGATGAGGGTGTGGAATCGGTAGAAATGGGTTGGAGTGTTCTTTGCTCAAACTGTTCGATTTCAAACACAACATGGAATGTTGGTCCGATGGGGTCCAATGACAACGGTACGACTTGGGAAGCGATGATTACGCTACCAATCAACGTCGTGACTGGACAACTCGCTCTTCACATAACGGCTCGGGATGGGCTTGCTATGGAAACCGAACTTCTTGCAGAGGATGTCGCAAAAGTCCTTGATGCACCATCATCATGGTTTGGGCCACACATGTCGAATGCGGACCCTCCATGGTTGGGTGTGACTCAACTCCCCCCAACATCTTCAATGGGAATTCTTCGTGGGGTTCAACAAACAATCACGGGATGTGTCCTCGATGTTGACCACGATTCTGCGACTGAGCACCCACAATTCCTCGTATCCCGAGGACTGATTGGCGAAGTTGTTTACGTTGCGATGGGGGATGCAAATCATCATTGTTATGAATCATCCTTTGTTGTAGAGAACGGTTCTTCCACGGATTCAATCGATGTTGAAATGAGGAAAGATGACGGAAGCCTTGTCGCTCAAAGGACCATCGTGGTTAGGGATCGAGCGCCTCAAATCCAGTTGTTTTTTGAGAATGAATCCAATTCGACCATCGACCGGATTGTCGATAACGACGACGAATTCATTCGGATTGTTGTCCAAGATGAAGATGATCTCGTAAATGGGTATCTTGGGGAAGTCGAAATCGATTGGCCTGGTTATGGTTTGCAAGTCCTTTCAGTGGAAGGTTTCGTCAATGAAGGTGAGATTCGGATGAGACTCCAACCGCCGCTTGGACTTCTTGAAGCGGGAGAAATCAACGTCTTGGCCGTTCTGCAGGATTCACGAGGTGTTGAATCATCTGCAACTGCCTCCATCCCGTTGATTCTCAATGTGCCTCAAATCGTTTCGATGATTCCTTGCAATGAACAAGGGACAATTGAGGAATTGATGTTTGGCCACCCTGCTGTACTCGGTGCTGTTATTGAAAGCGACCGCCCATTGGAAAATATCCAGCTCTCACTGCGTCAACTTGGTTGGTCGGTTTCTGCGCCTCAAATCCAGCAACCCGATTGGGCTGTTTCAAACGATGGTTGCCTCCAAGCTACTGGAGAAGACGTTTATTGGTTTAGGCTTCAATTGGACGGGTCTTTTGCTTCTGATGGAGGCTCAATACAACTTGTTGCATCAACAATTGACGGATATCCAGCTTCAATGCAAATACCAATGGTGTTTCGGCATGCACCCCCAATCGTCAATGGTACGGTACCAACTTTGGTTGAAGCAGGCAGCGACCTGTTGTTTCAACTCACCATCACTGATCTGGATGGATTGGAGGATGTGCTGTGCGCTGTTGAAGTTGTCATTGACAACAACAGTGCTGTCTGGGAGAAAGCGTTACTCCCCATCGAATCGCAAGATGCTTTTGGATTGATTCAGTTGCAGTGGCCACTTCCTCGAAACCTCAACGAGACAACCGAATTCCTACGCGTTTACGTTGATTGCGAGGATTCAGACGGAGAGACGGGTGCATGGGCGTCGACGAACGTAAGTGTCGAACCCTACGTCTGTCAAGTAAACTGTAATGCGACGAATGAGGGGTTGGTCACGTCCGCAGCACCTGCTTCTCCGCTACCATGGTTACTGCTCGGACTCGGCCTCATAGCGATTCTTTTGACCACGATGTTGCTTGTCCGTCGACGAGGCATTGAAGAGAAATGGGCGACAGATGAATCGCTTGATGATTTGAACCAGCTCACATCGGACTCAATTGCGCAAGCCGAAGCATCGTTGTTGAGCATGGCTTCTGAAACACCTCCACTCCCCGACGGTTGGACAGAGGAAGCTTTCGTAGCTTGGCTGCAAGGGGATAAACCAGAAGACTGGACGACAGAGCAATGGGACTCAATACGCGAGGAACATGCCGCACGTCTTGAATCTGCAGAAATCAACACCGATGAGATATTATTCTGAATGCGCAAGGAAGGTTTGGTCGTCATGGCGGTAGGGTATGTGTTGCTGAACGTTGTTCCCGGAGTAGAGCACGATGTCTATCTTCAACTGAAAGACCTCGACGTTGTTGCTGATATAACGGTTTTATTCGGTGATTATGACTTGATTGTGAAATTGGTTGCCGATGATCTCTCATCCATTGCTGCAACAGTTGTTGAGTCGATTCGTCAGATTCCCGGTATACTCGATTCAAAGACGCTTGCAGGTGCAGAATTCTAGTCTTGCAGTGCCTTGTTTTTTGCATTTTTAGGCTTCGGAATGCGGTACTGAAAGGCATATGTGGCGCAGTATTGCCTTTTTTCGGCAAAAAATATATTAACTATAAGTTGTGATTGAGGTTTGGAGGTAATCCAAATGTCAGACAAGAAATATTTCGTTCTCATGGAGAGCGGTAAAGACACCAGCCAAGTATTTGCGAGCAAGCAACCACGAGGAGCAGCCCTCAAAGCTGCAACCCGTGGACACACGAACATCCGCCTACGAGAGCGTGGCACCAAGCGTGTACACGTTTTCACAGGCTCAATCAGTATGGTTGACAAGCCTGCTGGCGGCCCTGCTTGGCTACCAGACAAGATCAAGAAGGCCAACGTCAAGAAGGTCGGAATTGAGCACCTCTGAGGTTCTCAATCTCTCTTGATTTATGACTCGTTCGACGAGTGTTGCCACAAAAGTGGCTCTCCGCCCCATCAAGGATTCAGGTCCTCGGTGGGGCTTTTTTTAATTTGAAGATTCTGAATGTTGTACGAATTTCAAGAAAAGATACGATCGACAATCTCTAAAAATTGTACTTCACTTTGTCATCTGTGATCACAATGTGCTGTTTTTGAGTAAGCCAGTTAATGACTTGCAATGTCGTATGCTTAAATTTGATTCCCGGCCTCCAATGCTCGAGTTGATTCTGGAGGGTAGTTTGTTTTCTCGGCCTTTTTGCAGGAGCAGTTTTCTCAAGAATCTCGACGACCCTGCTACCGACCTGCTTGATTGAAGGCGGAACAATCTTTCCCTGAGGAGTTTCAGGCTTCTCTTCGACGATTTTCTTCTTCTCAACTGCAGGCTTTATCACCTTCTTTGAAGGAGTTCCAGTTATTTTCTTGGGTTTTCGTGGCTCCTTTCTTTCAATTCTCCGCTTTCGACTCTTAAGATGCTCAATGAGGTCATCAAATCCTTTGTCTTTTGACCAAACGATGAATTTGACAGAATTATCGCGACCAACGTGAACCATACCAAGATAAGCCGATATGTGAAAATCAACATTGTCTTTCGAGGTTTTACCAACTCGGATGACAGTAATGTTGTAATCAACGATCAACCAATCATTGGGGATTGTCTGCTGGTTGCCTACAAAAAGGAGGACTCGTTGATGGTTTCCTCGGGCAATTTCATCAATAGGAATATGTTTGTGGACATTCTCATAATCAACAAAATGAACAATCTTTTCCTGGTTGTCTGCCATGTGCGTTCCTCTGTACCTTCCTGACGACACTACATAAGAGTAAAACCCTGATGTTTGTTGAAGACCCGTTGTGTACTAAATTCTCTTGATTTGAAAAACGGAGGAGGTTACTTGACTCAACCCTCGTTCCTTTTCATCGCCTAAATCGATTTGCTCCAAACATTCGACAACAAATCCATCCGAAAACAGCTGTCGAACATCGTCATCAGAGAGTGAAAATGGTGGTCCATCCATCTCTTCTTGAGGATATGCAAAAGTGATGAGCAATCCGACTGCATCAGGTTTGGTGAGATTCCGCAGTTGATCGACATAGGCTATTCGGGATTCACGCGGAATGGCGATCATTGCCGCACGGTCGTACCAAGCATCCGCTTGAATATCTCGTTCTTTGAGATCAAAGACATCTCCTTGAAAGATTCGAAAGGGTGGAGTTCGATGAAGCACGTGATTTCCAAATTCGGAATTCTCTGCCTCCAATTCATTCTCTTGAAGAAAGGCTTGAACCGCCTCCTCCACGAATTCCAAGCCTGTGACGGAATATCCGCTATCTGCAAGCCAAAGCATGTCCAATGATTTACCACAAAGTGGGACGAGAACTTCTCCACCATCAACCGCACCTATGCTACCCCAATGCTTTGTCAACAAATCATTGTACACATCTCGGTGCCAACCAATCTGTTGCGTCTGCCAGCGATGGTGCCAAAAACCCATTCTGAAACACAATCCTAGGTGGTCTTGAATCATTATTTTGTTCAATATCGAACGTTTTGACGAGTGATGGTTCTCCAGATGCGTTGAAGTGGGTCGTAGTATCGGTCAACAACGCGCTCCTTCAGTTGGATGATTGCATCGTCTGTGATCTGGATTCCAGCAGGACAGACTTCCGTACAACAGCGTGTGATGTTGCAGTATTCAATACCAAATTCCTTCTTGATTTCTGGGACTCTGTCTTCGGTGTCAAGTGGGTGCATTTCGTATTGTGCGAGGCGTACGAGATTTCGAGGTCCTGCAAATCCATCAAACATCTCATGGTCTCGTAGAACGTGACAGGTGTTGACGCAAAGGAAACATTCGATGCACTCACGGAAATGTTGTACACGGTCAGCTTCCATCTGGTTGAATTCCCAATCCATCGTTTCTGGACCGTTGATTGGAGCAATACGCTGAGCAACATCGTAGTTCCAGGATACATCCGTAACCAAGTCCTTGATGTGCGGGAAAGCCTTCATGGGTCGAATCTCAATTGGTTTGCCTGCGGGGGTCTCTGCGACAACATCGCTCATTCGAGTCATGCACATCAGGCGTGGCCGACCGTTGATTTCTGCAGAACATGAACCACACTTGCCGGCCTTGCAGTTCCAACGTACAGCCATGTCGGGTTCTTGCTCATGTTGAATTCGATGCATGCAATCGAGCACGACCATGCCCTCATCGAGTGTGATTTCATATTCTTCGAGACTTGTTTCTCCGTCTTCTCCTCGTGAGACTCTGAACGCTTGCTTTTTTCCTTTCAATGACATCAGTTGTCACCTCCCTGTTCTTTGGCACGCTCAGCAATCATGGCCTTGACCTCTTTGATTGCATCTTGAAGATCTTCGCGCATCTCCTCAACAGGTTCCTGCCGAATCTTGATCTCCCCTTTTTCCATCCATACGATGTTCAGGGTTTTGCCCCAGTATTCATCTTCCGGTGTTGGCATGTCTTCTCGAGTATGTCCCCCACGGCTCTCTTCTCGTGTAAGTGCTGCAAGCGCACATGCATGAGATACATCTGCCATGTTGATCAAATCGAGTGCCTGGTGCCAGCCAGAGTTGTAACGTCGACTGGTTCCAGGGAACGAAGCCATCGCACGTTCCTTGAAGGCCTTGAGCTCGTCCATTGCTTCTTCAAGTTCGTTCTTGGTGCGAATGATTCCCACTTTGTGTTGCATCATTTCACGCATTTCATCGTAGATAAGACCGGGGTTTTCTCCCCCATCACGAGCAAGTGGAGCCATCATATCATCGATGGCTTTGTTGACTTGCGCCTCGTCAATGCTTGGTTGTGCCAGATCTGTTGCTCGTTTCGCTGCAAACTCGCCAGCACGCTTTCCAAAGGTGATGAGGTCTGAAAGAGAGTTGCCTCCGAGTCGATTTGCTCCATGCAATCCTGAGGATGCTTCTCCACAAGCGAAAAGTCCTGGAACGGTGGTTTCTTGTGATTTTGCATCAACTCGAATTCCACCCATGATGTAATGGGCCGTTGGCCCAACTTCCATTGCATCCTTGGTGATGTCAACACCGGCTAGTTCCATGAATTGGTGGTACATCGATGGAAGTTTCTTCTTGATGGCTTCTTCGCCACGATGTGAGATGTCGAGGAAGGCCCCACCATGAGGTGAACCACGACCGGCTTCAACTTCGGCCTTGATGGCTTTCGCAACAACGTCACGTGTCAGGAGTTCAGGAGGGCGGCGAACGGTTGCAAGTTTCCCGCTTACAACTTCCTCGACCCATTGGTCTGCTTCTTCGATGGTTTCAGCATGGTCGCCTTGGAACATCTCAGGTACGTAGTTGAACATGAATCGGTCTCCATCGCTGTTTGTTAGTCGACCACCTTCGCCACGAACACCCTCGGTGACGAGAATACCGCGGACGGATGGTGGCCAAACCATTCCCGTTGGATGAAATTGAACGAATTCCATGTCGCGAAGTTCTGCTCCTGCCCAGAGTGCTAAAGCGTGACCGTCTCCTGTGTATTCCCATGACCCAGAACAAACGCTCCAGCATCGTGTGCTTCCGCCAGTAGCAAGAACGACAGATTTTGCTGAGAAGGCGTGGAAGTCTCCATCAACACGAGTGTAGGCTACACAGCCAGTCACTCGGTCACCTTCCTTGAGGAGGTGGCGAACGGTGTACTCCATGAAGATATCAATCCCTTCGTGAATGCCTCGTTCTTGCAATGTACGAATGATTTCGAGACCGGTGGCATCTCCGACGTGAGCGAGACGCGGGAAGGTATGCCCTCCAAAGTTTCGCTGGTTGATGAGATGTTTCTGAGTTCGGTCGAAGACAGCACCCCACTGCTCAAGTTCACGCACTCGGTCAGGTGCCTCCTTTGCATGGAACTCTGCCATGCGCCAATCGGCAAGCCACTTGCTACCCTTCATAGTATCATGGAAGTGGACCTTCCAGCTGTCTCGTGGATCAGCGTTCTGCAATGCAGCTGCGCAACCACCTTCGGCCATGACTGTATGTGCTTTCCCAAGCAAGGATTTGGTGATGATTGCGGTTTTCGCACCGCTGCGGGCTGCCTCGATCGCAGCACGGAGGCCAGCACCCCCAGCCCCGATGACAACGACATCGTATTCATGCCTGGTGTACGTCTCAGTCATGTTTTCATCCCACCAAAACAAAGGCCATGTCGCTGATGTGCCCTTCTGCAACGGCGATGGTCCAAAGATCGCCAATAAAGACAAAACCGAGGCTTGTCCAGAACCAGAATCCATGTGAGCGATTGAACACACTGATTCGCTTGAAGAGACGGCCACGGAAAGCAGAGATGCCACTTACCCAGCGGTCGAGGCTACCGCCTGCGAGGTGGCGAAGAGCGTGGCATGAAGTGACGTACATGGTCAGTAGGAAGGCTTCTGTCGCCATGATAAACGTACCAAACGAGAAGCCCCAGCCAGCATCGAAGTGAAGTGTATGAGTCACATCCCACCACTTGATGACGATGATAATCATCGCAGCGTACAGGAAATACCTGTGGAGGTTGTTGAAGATGAACAAACGCTTCTCTCCACCGTATCCAATTTTTTTGTTGATGTCAGGCTCATCGACCCAGCAAGCAGTTGGTGATTGGAAGAAACTTCGGTAGTAAACGCGACGCATGTAGTAGCACGTGCCTCGGAATCCAAATGGAATCCATAGGACAAGGATGGCTGCATTGACCCAACTTGGATGGTCCCATTCATTGAGTCCAAACAAACTCCACTCGAGGATGTTTGGAGAGAAAATCGGGGAGACAACCTTCGAGCCTTCAAGATCGTAGTAAATACTGTCTGGGAAAATGATGAGTCGCCATGCTGTGTAGATGAGCGCAGCGGTGAGAGCGAGCCCCATCCAGAAAGGTTGGGCCCACCAATTGTCGATTCGGTCAGTACGCCCGAGTCCGTTAATGACGGGAAGTTTGATGCCTTCGCCCATAGGTATTCACCCTCTCCTTTCAGGGGAGTTAGTTGACCCAACATCTTGGGGTCTTTGAGGTTGGCCCTTCGCCCGCATGCAGCGTTTTGAAAGAAAAAAGAAGGCGTTTTGAACGATTAGGCCAATTCGTCCCATCGGACTTCAGCTTCAACCATTTCAATTTCGTCAACATCCATCTGTGCAAGTTGCAATTTTCCAGAGAGTTCATCGTTGACTGCGTGCCAGTAAGAATAGGCTTCAATAACCCAGATTCCAGATTCTCGCGTTCCGTTCCCGCTACCTTTGACTCCACCGAATGGAAGATGGGCTTCTGCGCCAGTGGTTGAGTTGTTAATACCGGTCATTCCAGCCTTAATTCCTGTCTTGAAGCGATACGCTTCAAGTCGATCGTTTGTGTAGATGGCAGATGACAGGCCATATGGGCTTGCGTTGGCCAAATGGAGGGCATGGTCAAAATCATCGGCTTTGACCAAGGTCACGGCAGGACCGAATAATTCCTCATGGAAACAACGCATGTCCTCGGTGACACCACCGTATACATGTGGCCACATGAAGACGCCATCCTCAGGCGTCCCCATAAATCCTGAGGGCTTGTTGTCGGATGTGATTCGCCCTTCGCCGTAGAGTTTTGTGGCGCCATCTTGCTCGCAGATTTTGATGACTTCTAGGAAATCCTTTCCGTACTTCTCGGAGAGCATGGAGCCGTAGAGAACATCTTCATGCTGGAGTGAGTCGCCGATTCGAGTGGTGTGTACTCTCTCCATTAGTTTACCAACGAATTCTTCGTAAATGTCTTGGTGAATGATGAGGTTGCCCAAAGAAGTACACCGTTGACCGGCCGTTCCGAAACCAGCCCAGTATGCACCTTCGACGGCGTTCTCAAGATTTGCTGATGGCATAATCACAAGTGGATTTTTACCACCGAGTTCAAGCGAGCACGATACGAGATTCCGACCGCAAACTTCGCCAATCATTTTGCCCACCGGGGTTGAACCAGTGAAGGAAATCTTGTTGACACGACCTTCATCAACTGCATCGATGAGATGTTGTCCTGCACCACTTCCCTTGCCGTGAACGAGGTTGATTACGCCGTTGGGTAAACCAGCCTGGTGCATGATACGGGCAAGAGCAAACGAAAGGAGTGGAGAATCCTGTGGCGACTTCCAAACGCACGTGTTTCCGCACATGATCGCTGGTATCATCTTCCAGAAAGGCACGGCAGACGGGAAGTTGCAGGCGTTGATGATGCCACAAACGCCAAGAGCACGGCGGTATGTGAACAACTCCTTGTCGGGTAATTCTGAATTCACCGTTTGACCGTAGAGTCGTCGGCCTTCGGACTGGAAAAACAAACATGTGTCGATGGCTTCTTGGATTTCTCCACCGCATTCTTTCAACGTCTTTCCAATTTCCCGAGCTTGCAGCCGTACGAGATCTTCTTTGTGCTCCATAAGGAGCCGGCCCATGTTACCAATAATCTGGCCACGGGTTGGGGCAGGTGTGGCAGACCACGAGGGAAACGCAGCATGTGCAGCATCGAGCGCAGCGTTGACATCCTCTTTGGTCGACAAAGGAAACGCTCCAAGAATATCCGCCAAAAGAGCCGGGTTGCGGGATTCAAAGGTGGCTCCACCGCTGGATTCAACCAATTGACCATCGATGATGTTGAACCCTTTTACGCTAGGGCGGTTGTTTGGATTGTTGGCTTCAAGGAACGTCAGACCTGCTTCAAGTACGTGGACCATGTTGTCTTCGAGTTCGATTCCCTCCATGAAGGCTACGATTCAATCGCATGAGATTCTGACGGGATTTTCATAACTCATGGTTTTAGTACTCTCGGGACTTGGACTTGGTATGTCCGGCGATGATAACGAAGTTTCATTACGAGTAGCAAAGGCCATTCCATCCGATGTAGGTCATGGTCGGGCCCGCATTTCAGGCGAACATGGTCTTGAACTCAAACCAGGCGACATTGTCGAAATTAAGGGCGAGAAGCGCTCAACTGCAGCGATTTATTGGCGCAGTAGGCCAGAAGATTCGAAAATGGATATCGTTCGAATCGATGGAATTATCCGAAAGAATGCGGGAGTAAGCCTCGGCGATCGCGTTACAATTTCCAAGGCAGAGGCGAAAGAGTGCACCAAACTTACGCTATCTCCAGTCATGGCAAACAAGCAGAAGGTCAAGTTTGGTCCCGGCATTGAAGGATTTGCTCGCAGAGGTCTTTCCAAGCGTCCGGTGATGGCTGGCGACCGAATTTTCATTCCCGGAATGACGCTTTTCGCTGAAGCATTACCGTTTGCAGTCGTTCAAACCACGCCAAAGGGCATCGTTAAGGTGACGAGTGATACTGACATTGTCATCAAGGATGAGGCCATCGATGACGAAGATGTGGGTCAATCGGAAGGGATAACCTACGAAGACGTAGGCGGCATTGGACAACAACTTCAGAAGGTTCGAGAGATGATTGAACTTCCCTTGAAACATCCTGAATTGTTTCGACGACTTGGAATCGACCCACCGAAAGGTGTTTTGCTCCACGGTCCTCCAGGTACAGGGAAAACAATGATTGCAAAGGCTGTTGCAACCGAAGTAAACGCCCATTTCAAGGCAATCAATGGTCCGGAAATCATTTCCAAATACTACGGTGAGTCAGAAAAACAACTGCGTGAGATTTTCGATGAGGCGAGTGAAAAATCACCTGCGATTATCTTTATTGACGAAATCGATTCAATCTGTCCCAAGCGTGAAGACGTTAGCGGTGAAGTTGAACGACGTGTGGTCGCTCAGATGCTCACACTCCTCGACGGAATGCAAGGAAGAGACAATGTTGTTGTAATCGGTGCAACAAACCGTCGAGATGCACTTGACCCTGCGCTTCGTCGTGGTGGTCGTTTCGATAGAGAAATTGAGATCGGTGTTCCAGACCGTGAAGGTCGAAAAGAAATAATGGAAGTCCACACTCGCCAAATGCCAATTGCAGACGACTTCGAAGTCAATTGGGTCCTCGACAACACCTACGGGTTTGTCGGAGCTGATCTTGCTGCATTGGTTCGAGAGGCTGCAATGAAAGCACTCCGCCGATACTTGCCTGAGATTGACCTTGAAGAGGAAACCATCCCTCCAGAAGTCTTGGAGAAGATGGAAGTCAGAATGAACGATTTCAAGGATGCAATCAAGGACGTCGAACCATCCGCTCTGCGTGAAATTTACGTTGAGGTTCCGGAGATTGCTTGGGATGAAGTCGGTGGACTCGATGAAGTCAAAGACCGTTTGAAGGAATCCGTTGAATGGCCTCTGACCAAGCCAGAAGTGTTTGAACATTTCAACATCAAACCTCCACGAGGCATCGTGCTCTTCGGTGCTCCTGGAACAGGAAAAACTCTCCTTGCTAAAGCGATTGCAAACGAAGCACAAGCCAACTTCATTTCAATCAAGGGCCCTGAGATGATTTCCAAGTGGGTCGGTGAATCCGAACGTGGAATTCGTGAGATTTTCAAGAAGGCAAAGCAATCCTCTCCTTCGATTATCTTCCTCGATGAATTCGAATCCATCGCCAGTATGAGGAGTTCCTCGAACGGAGAGGGAAGCGATGTAGGTAATCGAGTGGTCAACCAACTTCTTGCCAGCATGGATGGCGTAGAATCACTCGACGGCGTCATCGTTGTTGCTGCTACAAACCGCCCAGAAATGATTGATCCTGCCCTTCTTCGAAGCGGCCGATTTGAGCGAGTCCTCCACGTACCACCTCCAGATGCGCCAGCACGCGAGGCAATTTTTGAGATTCACTCCACCGGCATGCCGCTTTCGAAGTTCTCAATCAAGGATCTGCTCTCAAATTTGGAAGGATTCACAGGAGCCGACATCGAGGCAGTATGCAGAGAAGCTGCTCTCATCGCCATGCGTGAAGGCAAAAAGAAGGTAGCAAAGAAGCACTTTGATGAGGCAGTCACACGCGTTCGACCTACCGTCACACCTGACATGTTGGAGTACTATCAGAAGATGGAGACCCGATTGACGTCAGGACTCTCGAACATCAAACGAGCGCGTGACTACGGTTTCGGAATAGAAACAATGTGATGACGGAAACGGTCAAATCCTTTCGTCGCTGACAAAAGCGTAAGGCGAGTCGGATGGCATCCAGTTTCGGACAAGAAATGCTTGGACGTACGGTTCAAGACAAGAAGGGGAAAGAGCTTGGAAAGCTCACGGATCTTGTTGTTGACGTGTCCAACGGAGAAATCTGTGAACTTCTCATCAAGTGTTCAGAAAATATCGATGCAAGTCGTTTACCCTTCCCGACCAAAGATGGAGCAGTGGCAATTCCATCGACAGAAGTATCCTCCTTTGGAAACGTCATAATGCTGAAGGTCTGATGAGCATTTTTGCATCAGAGTTGGACAACCTTCTAAACCGATGTGAAACCGTGTGTGTATGAACGGTGTACTAGGGAGGTGTGATGATGGCGGCTGAGCGGAACAGAAATTTCAGGCGAATTGGACTCCAATTTGCATTCTGGGCAGTTCTTGGACTTCTTCTTCTCACCATCCTCCAGAACTTTGTCAACATTAGTCAAACCAGTCAACTTTCAGCATACGGTGATGATTGGAACGACATGTCGGCATTCAGAGAAGACATCAATTCCATGGGTATTGAAACCAAGTCTCTGGTAAGTAGCCCTCTTCTTCTCGCAGACATTGAAGATCCTCGTAATACAACTTACATTGTCGCCGGTGTTGAACGGGATACACTCTCCTTCCCCCAATTTGACGAAGATGGTTTCATCACGATTGCAACGGAAGATGGATACTCCCCGTCCGAAGTCGATGCAATAGTTGAGTTTGTGGACTCTGGGGGGACGGTCATTGTCCTCGAAGACTTTGGTTATGCTGGAAGCATCGGTGAAGCGTACGGTGTACGCTACACTGGATATCAATTGTATGACACCAATTACGTTCCTGAACTCGACAGAGACTACATCTGGATGTGTCTCCAGGCCAATCCCTGCGGCATGGAAGGAACCGCCCTTGCCCCATCGACAATCGAGGAGCATGAGCGCTGGTCATCCGAAGTTGGAGCCCATCCTTGTTCCGAATTAAACGGCGAAGAAATGACGCGAGATGAAGCGGGTGTTTGCTCGCACCATTGGGTAAAAAGTTCAGGAAATTTTGGTCGGATTGAGTACAATGCAACATACACAATGCTGCTCAACAATGTCACGGGCCTGGAAATTGTACCCGGTGTACGCGGAGCTCTGAACGACGTAAACGTGCGCTCTGTTACCAGCAACCAAGCTACCTTGGATGTGAGCGGAGACGGAAAATTCAACCCAGCGGAAGAACAAAGCAGTGAGAATCAAGACCTGTGGGGCCAGTTTAATCTCTCCATCGAAGCATGCGCTTCAACGAACTGCGATCCTGATGAGGGAGGGCGAGTCTTCTTCGTGGCTGACGGAAGTGCGCTCATCAATGCAATCTACGATTGGGAGGGATTCAATGAAGGCAAGTACGGGGATACAGAGAAACTCATCCCACAAAACGATAACGCCAAATGGGCGCTCGATGTAATTGCTGAGGCGTTGATGAGCACCCTTGAGGGTGAAGAGGGGCAGCCTGCTGAAAACGCATTGGTCATTTTCGATGAGAGCCGTCATCCACAAAATGCTCTCCTCGCAGATTCATACAACACCGTTTACTTCCTCCTTGTTTATTTCACGGGCGAGGGACTTGCAATGCTAGCACTCTTCGTTGTCCTCTTCATTACCTTCGAGGCAGTGCTTCTCAAGAAGCGTGATCCAGAACCCTGGCGTCACGTTTTCAGCATCATTTACTACGGGTTTGGTGATGCAAATCGGTACACATACTATGCCAAAACCGAAAAAATTCGGCAGGTGTTCTTGTCAAAAGTCCGTAATCAAAACGGACTCACAGTCGAAGAATTCCACGCCATGTCAGCAAAGGAACTTGTTGGCCTCATTCAAGACCCTGTGTTGGCGAAATTTGCCATTGAACCAGGTAAGTACTCCTTGGAACAGTCGGTCGCTTTGGTCAAACGAATCAAAGCATGGGGGCGAAGGTGAGCATCATGTGGACGCGCAAAGCATCCTTCACCTTCACCGGAGGAATCGCTCTCATTCTCATTGGAATGATGATTACGAACAACCAAATGATGATTCTTGGTTTGACGCTGATTACGTTTATCGTCGTCAATTCATGGGTATCTGGCCATGGCGATATCGAGGTACAGCGTACACTTTCTGCAGACAACCTGTACAAAGGTGATGACCTTTATGTTGAATTGCTCGTTACCAACCGGTCAAATCGGAGAACACAATTGTTGGATGTTTACGATAACATTCCCCATGAAATGAAACTACGAAGCGGATTAAACCAAATGCGACTAAACCTTCGTCCGGGTGAAAGTGCTCGCATTCGATACGTACTTCGTTGTCCGCTTCGAGGGCATTATTCGATTGGACCTGTATCACTGCGTGTTCGAAACACATTCAACTTAGGTGTCGAAGACATGTATGTCGATCACCATTCTGACATTGTTATCTTCCCTCAAATCAAGGAAGTAGAGGAAGCCTTCCTTCGTTCACGTACGCCGAAAATGTACACAGGAGCGACAACTCTACGAACCCCAGGTCAGGGTTCAGAATTCTACTCATTAAGGGAATATGTGCCGGGAGATCCGTTCAAAAACATCAACTGGAAGGCGTTCGCCAGAACTGGAGACTTAATGGTAAACGAGAAATGCCGAGACGCTGTGACCGACTTGTATCTCCTCCTCGACTCACGAGATGTCTCTCGAATTGGGACCGTTCTCAAGAACCCGCTTGAAATGGGAACTGTAAGCGCTGCAAGCCTTGCAGCATTCTTCCTTAAACGAAGAGATAGCGTTGCTCTTGGTATTTACGGGGATGGCCTTGCCTATCTTCCACCGGATACAGGGGACAAGCAGTATTTCAAAATTCTAAGCTCACTTGCAGGTGTCAAACCAGAAGGAAGTATGCCTCTCCAAGCGGTTACCAACTCACTCAGCGGCCGATTCAGTCGGGGTAGTCCTGTCTTCATTATTTCATCATGCGAAGGAGATGGAACCGTTCCTGCAGCCGTTCGCGATTTGGTTGGGCGTGGTCATGAAGTGACCGTCCTTTCACCATCAAGCATCGATTTCGAACGGCTCGTATCTCGCATACCACGCATGTCCTATGAGGTTCTCAAGTTGGAACGACAGAATCGCTTGACAACGCTCGCTGGTTCAGGAGCTCAAGTCATTGATTGGATGCCAGACATGGATCTGTCACAAGCGATCATGCAGGTTAGGGGGTTTTAGATGGCAGGCGAAGTTGACCCACAGAGCGATGTTTCCCTGATGGGGGGCCGTGCACGCACTCTTCATCTCAAAACATTGCGAAAGCAATGGCAAATCATCACGCTTCAGATTGTTTCGACCATTGCTCTTGTTTGGATGTATCTCGAGGTTGTATCCACCTACGTAGTGAACAGCATTGATCACACAATGCTGTTTGAATCTCTTGAATCTCAATTCGGCGAGTTGCCAATAGGTGACTGGATAATCGGTTCTGGCAGAACAGGGCTCGCTCGATTTTACGTCCCAATTGTCTTGGGATTAGGACTCGGCGGTTCGATGGCACTTCTGGCTTTTCAATCCCCTCGTGTCCAACAACGAATCAAACTAGGGTTCATTATCACCCTGATGGTTATCCTGGTCGGACAGTTGACGCTCACATGGATACCATCCATGCTCTTCTCATGGGACCTTCGCACACCAACGGAAAGCGAATTGAAAACGCTGGAATGGCCCCTCTTGATGATACTTTCATTGGTTATTCTCTTCATCTATCTCCTTCCTGTTATTATGGGGACGCGTGGGATTTGGGGGCTTTCTCGTCGCTCAATCGGTTGGGCAATTGGATTCACATTGCTGTTTTTGGGTATCCACGCAATTCTCACATTCCCGCTCATTAAGTCGCAGTTGGGTACATGGGGTTCAAACCTAATTTCCCTTGAATCTCGCGTAAGTGACCCCACCATCGGCATATTGGGCTTTGAGCTTGTTACTCGTGAACAACTCTCACTCATTCTTATTGCAGTGCTCATAATGGTCTTCCAAGAATCTGGTTTTGGTGTTATCCGATATCTCGAATACGCTTACCGCCTACCAGAGTCTTGCAAGCGAGATCCAGAGTATGTCCGTCAGATGGACAATGTCCTCAACGGTCACTTGCGCCATACTGCTGGTTTCTTGACCATTACCGGTCTGGTAACAATGGTTGCCTTAGGCTTCCACAGTGTGCTGTTGGAAGTTGTAGGTGCTTCCACGGGCAGCCAATGGGCTGCACAAGTATCGGAATCCATTGAATTATCGCTCACCTATGGCCTTGTGATATCTGCTCTCTTCTTCCTGAGCCTTGTGGCTGTTCTGCGATTCTTTGTTCCTTGGCAACGTGTTTGGGGTCTCATCGAGTCGATGAGGAACAACACGCCTGAACCAATGAAAGAAAAGGAATTTTGATTACTTCCTCAGTCGCATCGATTGTATAATTCGTCCAACGAATTCGTTCAAAATCAGTAGCGTCAGTGCTAATCCAATTGTTGCTAGCCATTGGTAGAGCATGAAATCAATCGATGACCACACGTACTGATTTAGGAACACAAAGCCGAAAATGGAGGCA
>CENX01012652.1_pt1 | contig 20235 bp, 21 predicted proteins | sample 361321 | NCBI WGS metagenome assembly CENX01 (sample SAMEA2619678, study PRJEB7988) | marine metagenome | isolation source: saline water (ENVO:00002010), including | reverse complement strand
ATCATTTGATAAAATATAATACAAATTTTTTCTCACACTTATTCTGATCAGTGTTTGAGGCTGCAAGATCTCTTTTAAATTAACGCCATGAAAAAGAGGACTAGATTTGTACTGTTTTAACTGGCATTTTTGTTATAAAAGCCTATGTTACAGGTTTGTGGAGGTAAACGAAGGTTCGATATGCTTAAACTTAATAGGCTAACAGATTATGCTGTGGTAGTTCTGAGCCGCTTGTCAAAACAGGTTGGCATGGTACAGACTGCGAATGAAATTTCTGATGGAACAGGGCTCCCTACGCCAACTGTTTCCAAAATACTAAAGCTAATGGCTGGTGCTTCATTGATCGAGTCGCATCGGGGGGTGAACGGTGGCTATTCCTTAACTAGGGGTGCTGCCTCTATTCGTGTTTCAGAGATAATTGAGGCCCTAGAGGGACCAATTGCCTTGACAGCTTGTGTTGATGGAACAACTGATCAGTGTACGATCGAAGGGTCATGCCCGATGCGGGGTAATTGGAATACCGTGAATGATGCAATAAGAACGGCTCTAAGTAGCGTTACACTGGCAGATTTATTAGACCCTGGCGAGATATTTCCAGCAAACTCTCTCAGCAAAAAAACTAATCCGGACTCGGCCTCGTATCAAATCAGTTAACGTTTAAACCAAAAATTGCAATTAAGAACGGACAAACTATGTCAATCTCCGAAGAGACAGTTGATCAAGTAAAGCAACTTGAAGCTGACAAATATAAGTATGGATTTGTCACCGATATAGAGATGGAAACAGCTCCTAAAGGGTTAAATGAAGATATTATTCGATTCATCTCAAATAAAAAAGAAGAACCTGAATGGATGCTGGAGTGGCGTCTTAAGGCATACAAACATTGGTTGACAATGGAAGAACCCAATTGGGCAAAAGTCGGATATGAAAAAATAGACTACCAGGACCTATACTATTATGCTGCCCCAAAATCCATGGACCGACCCAAAAGTCTGGATGAAGTTGATCCGGAACTTCTAAAAACGTACGAAAAATTGGGTATCCCGCTAAAAGAACAAGAATTGCTTTCGGGAGTAGTCGCTGTAGACGCTGTGTTCGACTCAGTATCTGTAGCTACAACGTACAAGGCTAAATTAACGGAAATGGGCGTAATTTTTTGTTCAATATCAGAAGCGGTCCGCGAATATCCAGAGCTTGTAAAGAAATATCTAGGATCAGTTGTCCCGCATTCAGATAACTATTTTTCTGCCTTAAACTGCGCTGTTTTTACGGATGGCTCGTTTGTCTATGTGCCAAAAGGATTACGGTGTCCCATGGAATTATCGACTTATTTTCGAATCAATGCTGAAAATACTGGGCAATTTGAGCGCACGATGATTATTGCTGATGAGGGCTCTTATGTTAGCTATTTGGAAGGATGTACCGCCCCTCAGCGTGATGAAAACCAGTTACATGCGGCGGTAGTCGAACTTGTAGCGTTAGCCAATGCGGAAATTAAATACTCCACTGTGCAGAACTGGTACCCGGGCGATGAAACGGGGGCTGGTGGTATATACAATTTTGTAACCAAACGGGGTGCCTGTAGAGGAGATAATTCAAAAATTTCATGGACACAGGTTGAAACGGGATCAGCAGTGACTTGGAAATACCCGAGTTGCATTTTGCAGGGCGATAATTCAATTGGTGAATTTTATTCGGTTGCCATCACAAATAATGCGCAGCAGGCGGATACAGGGACCAAAATGATCCATTTAGGAAAAAACACGAAATCCACAATAATCTCTAAGGGCATAAGTGCTGGTCGAGCTGATAACACCTATCGTGGATTAGTAAAAATTATGCCGAAAGCCGAAGGGGCGCGTAATTTCACTCAGTGTGATAGTTTATTAATAGGTAATAATTGCGGGGCGCACACAGTGCCATATATCGAAACGCGCAACCCAACAGCCAGAGTAGAACATGAAGCAACAACATCGAAAATCAGTGAAGACCAGATGTTTTATTGTCAGCAACGTGGGTTATCCCCAGAAGAGGCGGTGTCGCTGATAGTCAATGGATTTTGTAAAGAGGTGATGAAAGAGCTACCTATGGAATTTGCAGTTGAAGCCCAAAAATTAATCGGTATCAGCCTCGAAGGTAGTGTCGGTTAATTAAAGTAGAGGGAACAAAGAGGGGAATATTAGAAATGTCATTGTTATCCATCGAGAATCTCCATGCTACAGTTGGTGGCAATGAAATATTGAAGGGGATCAATTTAGAGATCGGTCCTGGAGAAATACATGCGGTCATGGGCCCCAATGGTTCTGGAAAAAGTACTCTTTCATATGTACTTGCAGGACGTGAAGGATACGAGGTAACCGGGGGAACAATAGCGTTCAAAGGTAAAGATCTAATAGACTTGGCAGCCGATGAGCGTGCCAATGAAGGGGTCTTCCTTGCTTTTCAGTATCCTGTAGAGGTCCCAGGCGTTGTGGGTATGACGTTTTTGCGAGAGGCTTACAACGCAAAGTTGCGATATTTGGGGGAACCGGAAATTGATGCGATGGAGTTTTTGAAGTTCGTTCGATCGAGGGCAAAAACATTGAATATGAGTGATGATATGCTTAAGCGGGCCGTAAATGTAGGGTTCTCTGGAGGAGAAAAGAAAAGGAATGAAATATTACAAATGGCGGTGTTGGAACCAGATCTAGCAATTCTGGATGAGACAGACTCTGGCCTGGACATTGATGCTTTGAAGTTAGTATCCGATGGCGTGAACGAACTCCGCTCTGAAAATCGAAGTATGTTGATAATAACCCACTATCAGCGCCTTTTGAATTATATCCAGCCGGATCATGTGCATGTTTTAGCGCACGGTAAAATTCAGAGGTCTGGTGGTAAGGAATTAGCCTTGGAGCTGGAAGCAAAAGGATATGCCGAATTTTCGGGAGAGGCTGCTTGATGGCTCTTCAACAAGTTAATAAGCTACCTTTTGAAGGACTTATAGCCGCTGCGCGTAGCCATAAGCTTGGCAACTGGCACAGCAAATTAAGCGAGCGTGCTTCAGAGCGATATACGGAAACAGGCTGGCCTGGTCCAAAGACGGAGTCGTGGAAATATACTAGCCTGAACAAATTAGCATCTGGAGCCTTCACGTTGGCCGAGGAGTATTCCGCAATTGTTCCGGAAGATATAATAATGCCGCTCATATGTCCGAGAATTGTACTTGTCAATGGCGTGTTGAATAAAGAGCTCTCCAATCTAAAGCAACTAACTGGGAGCTTGTCGATTACGTCGCTGGTTGACCTTGAGGATCACCAGAAAATCCCTTTTGATGACTTATTTAAAAAGGAAGAGTCGAAAGAGTACTTGCCCTTAACTTATCTAAACACAGCTATATTGTCTGATGCGGTAGTGCTGGAAATCACAAAAGGCTCAAAATGCGAAACGCCGTTGCATATAATATCGATTGGCTCCGGTAACGGAATAATGTTTGCTCCAAGATTAATCATTAACGCAGGGAATGGCTCTAAAGTTGATATTATAGAAAGTCACGTGGGATGCTCTGGTAGTGAGTATTTCTCAAATGCAGTAACGCAGCTGTATTTGGGCGACAAGTCAGAAGTTGGCCATTACAAACTACAAAATGATAGCACGGAATCGTTTCACATAGGTCTTACAAGGGCCGTAATTAATAACGGCGCTTCCTATGATAATTTCACGATGAGTGTAGGTGGAAAATTATCAAGGAATGAAGTGAGAGCTCATTTAAAAGGAAGTGGGGTTGAATGTTGCATAAATGGAGCATATCTCGGCGCAGCTGACCAACATATAGATAATACTACCTTCATAGAGCATCAGGCTGAAGGGAGTTCTAGTAGAGAGGTTTTCAAGGGCGTTTTAGATGATTCTGCTCGGGGCGTTTTTCAGGGGAAAATACTGGTTCACCCTGAAGCACAGAAAACTGATGGTTATCAAATGAATAGAGCGATGTTGTTATCAGATAAGGCTGAGATAGACTCAAAACCTGAGTTGGAAATTTACGCAGATGATGTGCGTTGTAGTCATGGTGCAACGGTTGGCGAATTAGAGGATGACCTTATATTCTATTTATGTGCAAGGGGAATAGATGGGGAGAGTGCGCGCAGGATGTTGATAGGGGCCTATATTAGCGATGCAATTGATGAAGTTAAAAATATTGATATACGGTCATCGATTCAGAGTGTTGCTGAAAATTGGTTGAAACAGAATTTGTATGGAAAATAATGATGCAGGATGGAATGATGCCATTTGATATTGATGCAATCCGAGACGACTTTCCTATATTAAAGGAGGAAGTTCGGGGTAAAAGGTTAGTCTATCTCGATTCAGCAGGATCGTCGCAAAAACCAACTCAGGTCATTGAGTCACTGAAACGCGTGTATGAGACTGAATATTCCAACGTTCATAGAGGGTTGCACTATATGTCAGAGCAAACTTCAGCGCGCTACGAGGAAGCTCGGAGTAAAGTAGCAAAGTTCTTGAATGCCGAGTTTGATCAGGAAATTATATTTACCAAAGGTACCACAGAGTCAATTAACCTGGTCGCAAGCAGTTTTGGTCGCAAAAACTTGGGGCCTAATGATGAGATTCTAATAACGTGGGCGGAACATCATTCAAATATTATACCGTGGCAGTTATTAAGAGAACAGATTGGTTGTGAGATTAAAGTTGTACCGGTTGATGATGATGGTGCAATTTCTATTGAAGCTTTTGAGAAATTGATTTCCAAAAAAACCAAGATTGTTGCTTTTTGCCATGTTTCGAATGTTTTAGGTACCGTGCTTCCGGTTAAAGAAGTTGCTAAGATTGCTCACCGAAACGGTGCCGTAGTGGTTATCGATGGTGCACAAGGGGTAGTGCATATGCCTGTTGATGTTCAAGACTTAGATGTCGATTTCTATGCGTTTGGAGGACATAAAGTTTATGGACCATCCGGGATAGGCGTGCTTTATGGCAAAAGGGATTTACTCAATCAGATGCCACCATATCAAGGCGGGGGTGGCATGATTAACACCGTAAGTTTTAGTGAAACCACTTGGGCAGACCTACCTGATAAGTTTGAAGCAGGCACTCCACCAATAGCTCAAGCTATTGGATTGGGTGAAGCGATCGATTATATGGAAAATATTGGCCTCGACAAAATCGCAAAATACGAGTTGGACTTGTTAAACTATGCCACTCAACGCCTATCAGGAATTGATGGGCTGAACTTTATTGGAACAGCTCCCGGAAAAGTAAGCGTCTTATCTTTCACAATGGATTGCGCTCATCCTCATGATATAGCAACGATTGTGGATCAGGACGGTGTGGCTGTTCGAGCAGGTCATCACTGCGCGCAGCCACTTATGGAGCGTTTTGATATACCATCGGCTGCCAGGGCAAGTTTTGGATTGTATAATACGCGAGAAGATGTTGATATTCTTGCTAGTAGCCTTGAAAAAGTTAATGAGATTTTCAAATGACAGATTTTGATCCAGGTATAAACCCATACGGGTCTTTTATGTCGGGACCAAGTGTACCGGAAGGTACAACCGCTAGGGCTGGTGCAAAATTAGAAACGGGGGTGACATTAGCGTCTGACGAGGCTATCGTCGAAGCCTTAAGAACCGTGCATGACCCAGAGATCCCTGTCAACATTTATGACTTGGGCTTAATTTACAATACCGAACGCATGGAAAATGGTGATGTTAAAGTGCTAATGACCTTAACTGCACCGGCATGTCCTGTTGCGGGTGAGATGCCATATGACGTAGCCGCAGCTGTCTCGGCAGTTGACGGTGTAGGGGAGGTTGAGGTTGTGTTGACATGGGAACCAGCGTGGACGCAAGATCGAATGACCGACGACGCCAAATTAGTGTTAAATATTTTTTAAATAGAAAGATATTGGTGTAAACTAACTAGCGTAAGGTTTGTGGTTTTTAAGTGTTAATACTTTAGGATGGAAATTATGTTTCAATTTGAACCGGGAAAAGCACCAATAACGCTCACTGAGGCAGCTGTTGCGAGAGCTAAGCTGTTGATGGAGAAAAGTGGTGATGAGAAGGTGTTGGGGCTTAGAGTAGGAGTAAAAACAACCGGGTGTTCCGGCCTTAGTTATTTTGTGGAATATGCAACGGAGCAAAAGAAGTTTGAAGATAAAGTAGAAGAAAATGGGATTACTCTATTTATAGACCCTACAGCTGTTATGTTCATCATTGGTTCGGAAATGGACTATCAAGAAGATAAGATGTCCTCTGGTTTTGTATTCAATAACCCGAATGAAATCAGCAGATGTGGATGTGGAGAGAGTTTTTCAGTCGAACAATAAACCATCATCTACTAGTAAAAAAAAGCTATTATTATTTGAATTAGACGCTTGTAGCCTGTTTTGTTATCCGGTTTGGAACTATAATGACCAATGAAAAAACCGGGCAAAAGTTATCAGGAATACTGTTTTTTGTAGCAGCAATACTGCTTATTTCCATAGTTGATACGATTTGTAAAATCTTTACAACCGAGTTGCATTCACTTCAGCTAGTTTGGGGGTATTTTCTGGGTATCAATTTAACCCTTTGGATTTTTTTCTATTGTCGCCGAGAGCGTATCGCTAACCTAATTAAAACAGATAGAATTGTTGTGCAATTGATGCGCCCAGCGTTTTTGGCTGCATCTATCACGTCATTGTTTCTGGGGCTTACATATTTACCTATAGCGGAAGCAACGACTATAGGATTTACGGCACCACTATTTATAACAGCGTTGTCGGGTCCGATATTACGCGAAAAAGTTGGAATTCATCGGTGGTTGGCAGTAGTTCTTGGCCTGATTGGTGTGCTTGTTATTGTTAGACCTGGCGGAGGACTTTGGCATTGGGCGTCACTAATGCCTTTTGTTGGGGCGATGTTTTTTGCCATTTTCCAGATTATAACTAGATTGTTATCGAAAACAGAAAAAACTAATACGACATTATTTTATACAGGATTGGGTGGGTTTTTTTGGACCAGTATTATTGTTCCATTTGTTTGGATCACACCTTCGCTTTTGCACTGGATAGTGTTTCTTTTGACGGGTGCAATGGGAGCTGTTGCCCATTTGTGTATGATTAGTGCTTTCAATCGAGCTGAGGCTTCCCTTCTGGCTCCATTTAATTACACAAAGCTACTTTGGGTTTCGGTACTCGGGTTTCTTATCTTTGGTGATGTGCCCAGTTTCAATATGTGGGTAGGGGCAACTATTATAGTCGCCGCGGGAATTTATATCCTCTACCGTGAACGTAACACCTAACAAAGACTGTCTTTGAAATTATTATTTGTTTAAAGTAACAGCGTGGGATTATTGATAGTTAACGGCGTTGATACTGAACGGTGAATTTTCAATAAAAAGAGGAAATGGAGAGATAAATGCCAGAGGTCATAACCGGCGGATGTCATTGTGGGAATCTAAAATTAAAATTATCGCTTTCAAAACCATTTTCAGATTTGCCTATCAGAGCTTGCCAATGCAGTTTCTGCAGGAAACATAATGTTCGTGCGACCGCCGATCCAGATGGGAAATTAGACATTTTTATTCAAGATAAGACCAAGCTATCTAAATATCACATGGGATTAGGAGTAACCGATTTTCTTGTTTGTAAAGAATGTGGCGTTTATGTCAGTGCGGTCATGTTTGATCAAGAGAATAATGAAATGATCGGCAACTGTATTGTGAACACTCTGGATATAGAGCAAGGCAAAATTCAACTCTTTGAAGCGGCGCATTACGATTCAGAGACGGCTAAATCTCGCCTCGAAAGAAGACGTTCTAGGTGGATGAAAGTCAACATTGTTTGATTATGTAGGATAATTGCTATTGGCTACTGCGCCTTTCGACCACTTATACGCGTTAAGACTTCGGGGACGAAATCGCTAACTTCAATGTTTTGGAAACCAGCATTTTTTAAATATCCAGTGCACTCAGCAACTGAATGGGCCATACCTGTGCTATTATGAAGTGTCTGGGCCAGTCCCCACATAGCTGGATCAGATGGACCGGACCGGTCTTCATTTAACGCCTCTCCAATGAGATGAAATTCACTATCGGGGAGCAGTACCTTGTATATCTTCTGGATCACTGCTTGGATGGCCTCTCTTCCATACATGGGCAGATTACTGGCCATAATTGCAATATCTGCACCTTCGGGGAAACTATCCTTGTTGAAATCAGCGTCATAAGTATCAACACGCTCTGATAGATTATTGTCTTCAATAAATTCACGGGCTACAGGAGTTACCTCGGGAAGATCGAGGATGGTAGCTTTTAATTGGGGATATGCTTTACACGCCTCTATACAATATGCGCCGGAGCCTCCGCCCACATCCAGAAGTTTATGACGGCTTGATAAATTGATACTTCGAATAAAAAGTCGCCCAGCGCCCCTCCCTATGCTGAAGGTTGCACGGTGATATCGCCTCGCTTCATCAACGGTGATTCCTTTGACGGTCGCATTATCTAGCTTTGCAGGCTCTTTATTAGTAAGAAAATCCGCTAGATGTCCCCATTTCGACCAATCTGGTTGGGTGAAAAACATCCATTCGCCTGCATAAGTTGCCCTTCCTTTTATTAGAAACCGTTCGACATCAGGTGCGTTTTTTAGATTATTGTTATCTCTAATTATTAACCCTAAACCAAGACAGGCTATCGTAATTCTTTCGGCGTTTAATGCGGATATACCCAGTGCTATCGATAATTTCTCCTCAGTATTCGCTCCTTGGCTAATTTTTGAGAATAAATCCAACTGAACAGCTGCCAGCAACGTGCCAGACTCTCTATATGCGCGGGCTAACCGCTGAAGTCTGACAGTTGTCGGACGTTCTGAAGGCAACTTTTATCTTCCCTTCCAATTTGGTTTTCTTTTTTCGGAAAACGCCAGCGGACCTTCTATGAGGTCTTCACTATTCCAGAGCGTTTTCACGCTATCATATTCAGCGGACATCGCATCTTTTACGTCGCTAAATTCCAATCCGCGTCGGACAACGTCTAAACTTGTTCGAATTGATACTGGGGAACATTCCATTATTTGATTTGCAAAATCCTTGGCCGCAGATAAAGCTTCACCTTCTGGTACAAGTTGGGTGACAAAACCTAGATCATATCCCTCTTTTGCGGGCACATGCCTGGCTGTAAGGATCATACCCATCGCGCGTTTCAAGGGGATCATTCGTGGTAGCCGGTGTAGGCCACCAGCAAGTGCGGCTAACCCAACTTTAGGCTCAGGTAGTGCGAAGAGAGCATTTTCTGAGGCGATTATCACATCGCAGGCCAACGCAAGCTCAAAACCACCGCCCATAGCCACCCCATTTACGGCAGCGATCATGGGTTTGCTTCTTTCGAACCGTTCTGTTATCCCACCAAAACCACTAGCAGGCTTTTCTCTTGATCCTCCTTCTGCCTGCCATCGGAGGTCATTTCCAGCACTGAAAGCCCGATCACCTGCACCGGTCAAGATGCCTACCCAAAGTTCTGGGTCATTTTCAAACTCATCGAATATCTCGTGTAATTCAAAATGTGCGGGCGAATGTAAAGCATTCATGCGTTCGGGCCTATTGAGCGTTATAGTTAAAATATGCCCATCTCGGTCGGCATTAAAAAACTCTGGCATGGTAGTGTCCTTTCAATTTCTAGTGTTTTAATTTGCGGGGATGACCTGTCGAGGTCGATAGATTGCCGTGTGGCTGATTTGAGTTAAACATTTGGTGTCGTTTACGATTTTTACATCCATTTCGACGAATAAATGTCCCTTGTTCTCATAGGAGTTTGTAATGGATGTCTGTGTAAATAATGTTTCACCATAATGAGCAGCACCAAAGTTTTGAATTTTGCTACCAACATGTATCCAGGGCCCCAATTTTACGTTGGTGGATAGTGCTTTATTAGCCATTCGAAGTATCCAGCCTGGGTGCACAATCTTCTCGTCTTTATAAATCGTTAGGTTTTCTCTTATGTCCGCAAGATATTTGTGCTGATCTTCCTCTGTCATAACTTGTTGGAATGTTCCAAGCGACTTGCCCTTTTGTAACGAGTCGGGGGAAGCATCTGGGCGAGATTCAAAATCGGGACTGGGAACCGATATATAATCTGTGCGGTAGCAAATTTCTTTAACCTTAGCCATTCCAGCTTTACCTTGAGCACAAAAATTGGTCGGTGTTGTAACTTCTATCAAAAGCTCGGAGTTATCGTTTTTAACCGCCTTTACCTGGGTTTGTTCTCCATCATAGACGGGCTTCATAAATTTACATTCAGCGTTTCCATTCTTTAGCCAGCTATCACCAAAATATTGAATGATTGGATTTGTCATATAAGCGTAGACTTCGACCCCAGGAACTAATCCGCCCTGAAACCCAAAACGTTTTGCGACACTATCGTCATGAATCTTATTTTCAGAATCTGCTGATATATTAAAAGCGTTTATCGTATGATTAATTGATTCGGCTGTAGTCATGTTGGTTATCCATTAATGTTTCCTACCACTTAACTGTCGATTGGCAAAATGCCAAGGTGTTCGCGTCCAATACCTCAGATGTGAATAAATTTCGATAAAACGGAAAATTTAGATAGTATAATTTTTTAGTTTACGAATTAAATTTAAGTGCGTCTTTAAGAAAAAAGATAGTGTTAGTAATTAACATGAGGGGATTTGTAATGAAAGCTGCCGTTTTCCATCGATCAGGTTTACCGCTATCGATTGAGACTATAGATGATCCGCAACCATTGCCAAGTGAGATGATACTAAAGGTATGCGCTTGTGGCATATGTGGAACTGATTTGCACTGGTCAGAGATCAATAATGCAGAATCTGGATGGCGTGATATAAACCCAGGCGCTGTTATGGGTCATGAATTTTCTGGCGAGGTCGTTGAAGTTGGAAAAGAGGCTAGGGGGGGATGGAAAGTAGGGGACCGTGTTTGTGCAATGCCTCAAATCGGATGTGGTGTCTGCGCTAATTGCCTCGCTGGTAGACCGCATCGTTGTTCAAAAGTTTTAAACAGAGCAAGTCCTGGTCATCCGGGTGCATACTCAGAATACACCCGAATTGGGGCACAAGAAACCTTCAAACTCCCGGACCATATAAGTTTTCAAGAAGGAGCGTTGGTTGAACCTTTAGCTGTGGGGTTGCATGCAGTTAGGCGCGCTCTTTTAAAGGCTGGAGATAACGTTCTTATCATCGGGGGAGGACCGGTAGGCCTGTCAGTGGCTTTATGGTGTAAGTTTTTTGGAGCGCGACATATCATTGTGAGTGATTTAGTTAAAACGAGGGCAGATCAAGCTGTTAAATTCGGCGCTACTGCGGCTATAGACGCCTCTAAAGAGGATGTCTCAGAGAGTTTTTTTATTGAAGCAGGAAGTCATCCTTCTGTAATTTTCGATGCAGTTGGAGTAGCTGGTTCAATGCAATTAGCAATCGACTATGCACCAAATTATAGTCGTGTGGTGGTAGTGGGACTTTGTATGGTGTCTGACTCATTCCAACCAGCGATGGCAGTTGTTAAAGAAGTAGATATTTCATTTTGTTTTTGTTACGACCGTAGTGATTTCGAAATGACACTTGATATGCTTGCGCAAAATAGGATTGATACGAAAGGCTTAGTAACTAAAAGTATTAACCTGGAAGATTTTCCTCAAGCTTTTGAAGATTTAAAAAAACCGTCTGATCAAATTAAAGTAATGCTTGAACCTTTTTAAAGTGATGGTATTCAAATCTTTAAAAATTACAACGGTTTTAATGCGAGTAGAATGCAGCAAGATGCAGTGTTTGATTATGTGATAAAACGTTTGTTCGCAGGAAGGTTGTTATGGAGGCTAAAAGACAGGAAACGATTGTTTCAAGTTGGAATGAATGGGACCCCTTAAAACATGTGATTGTGGGAAAGGCGGACGGATCTTGTATACCTGCGCCTGAGCCAGCGCTGGATGCCAAAGTTCCAGAAGATAGTGACATGAGAGGACAGTTTGGTCCGCGTCCGCAAGAAATGGTTGATAAAGCAAATCAACTACTAGACCAGTTTGCGGGACAACTCGAAGCTCGGGGTATTCGTGTTGATAGGCCCACCCCTATTGACTTTAATCGGCAGACAAGCACTCCAGATTGGAATGCTGAAACTATGTTTGGCTGTATGCCTCCTAGGGATGTACTCCTTACTGTTGGAAAAGAAATATTAGAAGCTACTATGTCATATAGGTGCAGATGGTTTGAATATTTATGCTATAGACCATTACTTCAAGAGTATTTCCTCGCTGATTCAAAAATGCGACATGAAGCCGCGCCTAAACCTAGGTTGACGGATCAAGATTATAGAGACGACTATTTGTCAGATAAAATAGGTGTTCAAAAAAGATTAGAATGGACTGCAGATAAATTTTTTGTCACAACGGAGGAAGAACCCCTTTTTGACGCGGCTGATGTCTTACGGTTTGGGAAAGACCTGATTGTTCAACATGGTTTTACGACGAACCTTAAGGGGATAGACTGGTTGGCGCGGCATTTCCCTGAGCATCGAGTTCATGCAGTCAATTTTCCGGGAGATCCGTATCCAATCCATATCGATGCAACATTTACACCAATAAAACCGGGTCTCATAATGAATAACCCCCAGCGACGCCTTCCGGAGACACAGAGGGAAATGTTCACCAAAAACGGATGGGAAATCGTTGATGCAGCCCAGCCCGCTCACAATTCCCCACCACCACTCTGCTACTCCTCTGTCTGGTTGTCTATGAACGTTCTTGTTCTTGATACCAAGACGGTTTGTGTTGAAAAGTCAGAGGTTTATCAGGCAGAGCAATTAGATAGACTAGGAATGGAAGTCATAGAGGTTGATTTGAGAGACGCTTATGCATTTGGGGGCGGTCTTCATTGCTGCACCGCAGATGTATATCGCGACGGGGGCTGTGAAGATTACTTTCCAATTCAGTAGTTACCTATTTACTCTGTCCATAGCATCCATACAGCTAGCAAAGGCGACTTTCCCGACCTCATAGCGTGCCATATATTAGGAACGTTGTGCACTGTATCTCCGGGCTTACGATGGAACCAATCGCCGTTTGCCTGTCGCCAATCACCTTCGCTGATTACCAAATAACCTTCCTCCGGTGGATGTTTATGATTAGGGTATTCTATATTAGGTGCAATAAGGCTCACACCAAACCTTACACTACTGTGTTCCTCCAGTCCGCCATGTCCTGTCATGACGGCATTGGCATGGCCCCTGTAAAATGCACTTTTCTTGTCAGTCGATCTGTCACTTGGATGCCAGGGCAGTTGTTGATATAGGCTTTGGAATTTAGCGGATAATTGTTTCAATTCTGGACCCTGGTTACCAGCAATTTGCAAGCTTTCTGGGATATATTTACATACGGGTTGCAGGTTAGAAATATCTTTAGTGATTGGAACTCCTGGCTTTGATAGAGCCGCATGACATTTGTCGAAAAACGTTTTAATAGGGGATAAAGGCAGCGTTTCGACAACAGTTTTATGCGCTTGTATAAAGTCTGAGAGTGCAGTGTTTCGTGCTACCATCCTTCATCTACCTTTTGAACTCGGTTTTTCCTATTCAATTCCAGCAGCACATTGTGCCATTAGTCTACCCAGTATGACATTAGTATTCGATCATGTTTAAAAAAACCAATGTCTTGATATAGACGCTTTGCTCTTAAATTATGGGTTTCCACTTCTAAACTGAGTCTTCGTATGCCCATAGTTGGGCAGATATCAAGTGCAAACTTTACGGCTGCGCGTCCTATTCCTTTATCTCTATATTTTTCTTTCAAGAAAAGTTCATCTAAAAACCCATCTTTTCCACCAGCTTCAATTGTAAAGCCAATAGCTAGCGCAAAATAACCAGCGATTTCGTTATCCACTTCTATTATCCAGATCATAACATGTGGATTTTCTTTAAGAGCGATATCCAGTGAAGATTTAATTTTTGATTTTTCAACAGTTTGGTTGTCAAAAATATAATAGGCAATAATCATCTGTTCCAAAGCATCTCTGTCCCTGGGGTTTGCCTGTCTGAAACGTGGGGTGTTTAGTTTACTTTTACTCACTTTGTTTCAAAGTCATTGTTTAGGTTTCTTATTTTGTTATCAAAAAAAGGTTAAAAAGGACCTTAATTAATCTATAAACATATTTCTATTAATAATAAATGCAGTCTATTAAAGGCAGCAGTTGTCAACTTGCTGTAAATTTGAGGAGCGTGGAATGAAGTTATTTCCTGGGGGCCACCTATCTAGGAGGCAATTTTTGGCTGGAACAGGAGCCGCTGCCGCGGGTCTTTCGTTGATCCCGTCAAGCACATGGTCTTATGAAGCGGCCAAGTTGAATTTTTATAATTGGGATACGTATATTGGTGAAACCACTTTAAAAGATTTCACAGAGGTAAGTGGTATAAATGTAAAGATGGATTTATTTTCTGAGAATGATGAGCTTTTCGCAAAATTAAAAGCAGGTAATCCGGGGTATGATCTAATCGTTCCTTCAAGCGATTATGTCGAACGTATGATTCTAGCTGATATGCTGATGCCATTAGATAACAGTGCTATCCCGAACAGATCTAATATTCAAGATTCGTTTTTGGATGTATCATTTGATCCTGGCCGAAAATTTTCCTTGCCTTATATGTGGGGTACTATGGGCGTTGGGTATAGGAAGTCTAAGATGGATAGTATTCCCGATAGCTGGAAGTGGCTTTTTGATTCGGATCGCCATAAAGGAAAATGCGCACTTTTAAGCGAAGCTAGTGATGTTTTGGGCGCAGTATTTAAATACATGGGCTACTCTGTAAACACTAAGGATCCAAAAATTATTAAAGATGCAGAAAAACTGCTTATAAATCAGAAGCCGAATATAAAGGTTTTTGCACCAGACAATGGGCAAGATCTATTATTATCAGGTGAGGTGGATATCACTATGGAATGGAATGGTGACATATTGCAAGCAATGGAAGAAGACCCAGATATATCTTACGTTGTTCCAAAGGAAGGATCTATTGTTTGGGAAGATGCGTTAGCTATTCCTAGGGGGGCTCCTCATCCTAGAAATGCCCATCGTTTTATTAACTTTCTACTCGAGGCTGAAGCGGGCGCCAAGATCGCCGAGTTTATTCAATACGCAACCCCTAATATGGCAGCAAAACAGCTGATGCCAGCCAACTATATTAATAACCCGGCCATTTACCCTTCAGAGCAAACGTTATCATCCTGCGAGTCAGCGGTTTATTTGGGAGCGGATGTAGTCCGACTTTATGAAGAAGCGTGGAGTAGGGTCTTAGCCGCATGATTATCAAGGAGTAAAACCAAACAAAGTAGTGAATGATGAAGAGCGCAAGAAATCATAAGTTAGCGTTCTGGCTAACTTTTTGTCCGCCAACCCTTTGGATGCTAATATTTTTATTAGTTCCAATTTTAATAATTGGTATTTTTAGCTTTTCAGCAAAGCAGGGACTAGTTGATATTTCGGCTAGTTGGGTTTTAGATAATTATATCCGTGCCTATGATCCTGTGTATCTTTCAGTCTTTTTCAAAAGTATAGGAATAGCCGCTTTAACAACCCTGATTTGTTTTCTCATAGGCTTTCCGGTTGCCATTGGTATTGCTAGTGCTCCCAAAAGTTGGAAGCCCGTTCTTTTAATGATTGTGGTATTACCGTTTTGGGTTAATCTTCTAATCCGGACGTATGCATTAATAGCTGTCTTTCGGACAAGAGGATTCTTTAACTTTTCTTTGGAATGGGTTGCTAATTTATTTGGCATTCCCTTCGAGCCGCTCACTTTATTGTATAATGATGCGGCAGTTATTTTAGGATTGGTATACATCCATCTTCCATTTATGATTTTACCTTTATATGCTGGGTTTGAGGGCTTCAACAAATCATTACTCGAGGCTGCGTCAGACCTCGGAGCACAGCAGTTTAAGATAATAACCGCTATTGTTCTGCCAATAATGGCACCTTCTATAATCTCGGGTTGTATACTGGTATTTATTCCTGCTTTAGGCTCTTTTTTAACACCAGAGTTACTAGGGGGACCTAGTAGCCAAATGATAGCCAACGTTATAGAGAGGCAGTTTCTGGCTGCGAATGATTGGCCATTTGGTTCTGCACTTTCAATGATGCTAATCTATTTAACATTTGGTGCGCTAGCACTCAGGTATTTTTGGCTGCGCCGACGGTATTTTAGTTCGACGGAGAATAAGCCGTGAACCAACAGCAGCGTAAAAATTGTCAAAATAGAATATTTAACTATTTCCATCAGTGGTGGTTTAGAGTGATTCTATGTTGCACTATAGTCTTTCTTTATGCCCCGATAATAGTGTTAGTCATATTTTCATTTAATGATAGTCGAAGAAATGTCACCTGGCATGGTTTTACATTTAAATATTATGAAAAAGCTATTCACAACAATAACTTAATCGAGGCATTTTTAAATTCGTTATCCATTGCTTTTTTTAATACCGTATTCAGTTTAATTTTGGGAACCTTAACGGCATTATTACTGTGGCGGTTCCGTTTTTCATATAAGTCGGTATACGAGGGAATAATTCTTGTTCCCATTATCATTCCAGAAATATGTATTGGCATAGCTCTATTGGTTTTTTTTAATCTATGCGGCTGGCCTAACGATTTACCATGGCCATTAAATCTTTCAAAGATTACCTGTGCACATATTTTATTCAGCTTTCCATTTGTAGCTGTAATTATTCGCGCCCGATTAGCTAAATTTAATTTGGATCAAGAGGAGGCTGCTTTAGATCTAGGGGCTAACCACAAACAGATTTTTAAGAATGTTCTCTTCCCACACCTTAAACCTGCTCTTATTGTGAGTTCACTGCTTGCGTTTACACTTTCGTTAGATGACTTTGTAATAACTTTTTTTATGTCTGGGCCAGAAACTACTACGGTACCGATAAAGATTTACTCCATGGTACGGTTTTCTGTAACGCCTGAAGTCAATGCTGCATCGACCATATTGTTGTTGATTACTATTGTTCTGGCTGCAATTGCAATTTGGATTCAAAGGGGTTGGGCGAAAGAGGTCGAGAAATCATGAACCGTTCTATCTTGCAGCTTAAAGGCATATCTAAAAATTATGGGACCTTAGAGGCTATTAAAGAAATAGATTTGAATATCTTTGAAGGGGAGTTTTTTTCGATAATAGGACCATCGGGATGCGGTAAAACGACTCTTTTGAGAGTTTTAGCTGGATTTGAAATTCCAGATTCTGGATCGTTATATATTGAGAATATTAATATGCAAAATGTGCCTCCAAACAAACGCCCGATCAATATGGTGTTTCAGTCCTATGCATTATTTCCACATATGAATGTCTTGGACAATGTTGCATTTGGATTAAGAGTGGATGGAGTTGCGAGAGGTGAACAAACCCAACTAGTAAAATCAATGCTTTCTCTCGTAAAGTTATCAGGCCTTGAAAATAGGTTACCTCATCAACTCTCAGGCGGACAACTTCAAAGAGTGGCATTAGCGCGCGCGTTAATAAAAAAACCCCGGGTTTTACTTCTTGATGAACCGCTATCGGCTCTAGATGCTAAATTGCGGAATGAAATGAGACAGGAACTCATTCGCTTACAGAAAAGTCTTGGAATCACATTCATTTTGGTCACACATGATCAGCAAGAAGCACTATCAATGGCAGACCGGATTGCTGTCATGAATGATGGGACTATACAACAAGTGGCATCGCCAAGTTATTTATACGAATTTCCGTCTAACAAATTTGTGGCCGATTTTATTGGTTCAATTAATTTTATAGAATGCCAATTAAGCGAGATAGATGGTGATATTTTTAAATTTATTACCAGGATCTCAAAAGATGCATTTACTGTTGAGGGAAATAAATCAATACGGATTGGCCAAGATTGTTGGTTGGGAATTCGCCCTGAAAAAATAAGTTTCAAAGATTCTGATGTAGTTAACCCACACCACAATAAACTTTCAGGTGTTGTGACAAATATTACTTATTTTGGACAGGCGTCGATGTATCATGTTGAAGTTACTGGGGAAAAAACAGCCACAATAAATGTGATGGAAAATCATTCACAACGATCAAGTTACGCAACAAATAAGGTAGGGGACTCGGTAGTTTTGTGCTGGTCGACCGAGTCTACCTCAGTATTCACAAGCTAATTAATGTTGATCAAAAGTATTTTTTTATAAGCTTAAATGCTAATGGTGCTAATAGGATTACCATCCCAATGCGACAAAGATGATGGGTAGCTACAAAGGGAACATCTTGTCCTATGCCGAAAGCAATGAGGCTCATCTCAGCTAATCCGCCTGGGGCATATGCGAGTGTTATTAAATACCAGGGTAATCCGGTTATACCGCTTAAAAGGAAGCCTGCACCAACTGCGGTTGACATTAATATGAAGGTTGAGCCCAAAGAAATTCTAATAGCTCGGATTATCTCACCGTAATCAGTACCTGTGAAACGACAGCCTATAGCGGTTCCTAATATAACTTGGGCAGCAGCGACCAAGCCGGTTGGCGGCGACGCGTTACTCCAACCCGCGATATGTGCAGTTGCTGTAAGTATCAGAGACCCCAGAAGAAAAGCGGCGGGTAATTTCAGCTTTTTGGCTAGGAAAGGTCCTAATGTTACGCATATTCCAATAATACACCATTCACGAAATGGCAGATCAAAACCTTGTCCTTCTGGAAGCAGTCCCTGAGGAGCCTCATATCCGCCAAATATTCTAAATAGAAAAGGAATTGTCATCACAACCAATAAGACCCGGGATGCTTGTGTCAATGCAATTATTCTATCGTCACCGCCCATTTCTCCGCCAATAATTGTCATATCATTTAGACCTCCTGGTGCGGCTGAAAAATATGCGGTTATTGGGTCATAGTTCCCCAGCTTCCTGAGATAGTTGAGTACTAGGTACATTGCGATGATGCCATAAATTAGCATTGCTATTACAGAGATTAACCAACTGCCTATCTGGTTAATAAGCTCTGGTGTGAATTGACTTCCAAGCAGTACTCCTATGAAAACGACCATGCTCTGCCTTAGCATAAAAGGTAGAAGAACTGGGATGCCAGATACAGCCGCAACTGTAACGAAAACCATTGCGCCCAACATCCACGGAAGCGGTAATTTTAATATCGCAAAGATTAAACCTCCCAGAGTGCCAATAGTGATTGCAATAATTACTTTCGCTAATTTATTCTTTTTGATCGCTGTAAATTGTCTAGAATTTGACATGAAAGTACTATGTTTCGGCTAATTAAAACATTGGGCTGAAGCAGCGTGTTTCGTATGCTGTTTTCTACAAAAATATTGGGTTTTTATTTCCGGCAGTAGGAGGAGACTAAGGCCTAGTTAACGAACATGAAAGCATAAATTGAGACAGAGGATTGCTAGATTGTTAAGTTTAGTTCATGGTAATAATTATCGTCGTTAGTCTTAGTTTCTATCGAGCGAAAAAAAGGGGAAAATATAATTAAAAACAATATTCACAGGAGAAAAAAATGAGAACTTGGCGCCAACTTGGGCTCGCCGCGTTAGCAGTAACAACGCTTTCTGGGCCTTTGCAAGCTGCGGATATCGTTATTGGTATTCGCTCCGAACCTTCATCAATCGACCCATATTTCCATAATCTTGGTCCAAACAATGCAATGCTAGGCCAAATATTCGATCGCTTGAACGATTGGACCCCAAAAATGGATAAGATGTTCGGTCGTGCTGCATCCTCATGGAAGGCTATCAACGATACAACATGGGAATTTAAGCTAAAAAAAGGCATTAAGTTTCATGATGGATCAGACTTAACAGCAGACGACGTGTTGTTTTCATATGATAGAGCGGCAAATTACACGGGAGGTAACTCAAGTTTTAGAACTTATACCAAAGGTAAGACGCTTAAGAAAATAGATGACTATACAATCCACATTATGACAGAAAAACCATATCCGCTTATGCCTAATGACACGACTACTGTAATGATCATGTCGAGTGAAGCAAAGGGAACTGGTGGAAAGAATAAGGGGATTTCGGCTAAAGACTTCAATAATGGAACCGCGGCTATTGGATCAGGTCCGTATAAATTTATCGAATGGAAGAAAGGTGACCGTATTGTCCTCGAAAAATTTGATGGTTACACGGGTCCGATCGCACAACCCTGGGATAAAATAACATTTAAATTCATCAAATCAGAGCCAGCTCGGGTTGCAGCTTTAATGGC
>CENX01047920.1_pt1 | contig 20277 bp, 15 predicted proteins | sample 361321 | NCBI WGS metagenome assembly CENX01 (sample SAMEA2619678, study PRJEB7988) | marine metagenome | isolation source: saline water (ENVO:00002010), including | reverse complement strand
ATTAAATCAGTTAAAGGTAAGCCCTGACCTTGATAATCTTTAGCAACTGAAACTACAAACCTCAAATTTGCTTCAGTTAATTCATTTAATGCTATCGGATCACCCTGTTTAACCTTTTGGGCTAATTCTATCTCTCTTGCTGGTGCAAGAGGTTCATATTGTCCAATTTCTTCTAAATATCTACTTAAACTTCTATTTGCATCTGAGGCCATAAAACATCCTTTTAAAATATATTATAGTAATATTGAAACCCATTCTGACTACGGGAAGTTTACTACCATTTTCAAAATTCTACAATAGTCATAAAAAATATTATAAAACTATTTTTTTATCAATTATCCATTTAGTTAATAAAATATATTGATCAACACTTAAATCCTCTGCTCTTAGAGAAAAATCAATTGGAGGTTTAAGATTATAAATTGATGACAATGTGTTTTTTAAAATTTTTCTTCTTTTACCAAAAGTTAATTTTGTGATTTTTTTCAATACTTCTATTTTTTTAGTAGAATTAATATATGTTTTTTTTTTTGAGAATCTTACAAAGGAAGAATGAACTTTCGGTTTAGGAACAAATACTTCAGGAGGTATACTTAACACCTTATCAACATCACAAATAGATTGAATATTCACAGACAATCTACCATAATTCTTAGAACCTGATTTTGATATTATTCTATCTGCTACTTCTTTTTGAAGCATAAAGTAACAATTATCTATTAAATCAAGTTCTGGAATGATTTTAAATAGTATTTTAGATGAAATATTATAAGGCAAATTTCCTATAATTCTTATTGATTTGTAATCTTTAAATAATTTGGTTAGATCAATATTTAAAAAATCATCATTAATTAAATCAAAATTTTTCTTTAAGATTTTTTTTTTTAAAAACAAAACCAAATCACTATCTATTTCTATACCTATAATTTTTTTTACTTTATTGATTAATAACTCAGTTAAAGCACCTTCACCGCAACCAATCTCAACAAAAACTTCATTATTTTTTGGATTAATGATTTTGATTAATTTTTCTAATAAATTTTTGTCTGAAAGAAAATGTTGTCCCCATTTTTTTTTTGCTAAATTTTGCATTTATATTTTAAAAAAAGTTTCAGCATTTTTAGTAGTTATTCTAGAAACTTCTTTTAATGAAACATTTTTTATATCTGCTATTTTTTTTGCTATATATGGTATATTTGAAGGTTCATTTAATTTTCCTCTTTTTGGAACAGGTGATAAATATGGACAATCAGTTTCAAGCATTATTTTTGATAATTCAATTTCATTGATTAGCAATTCTATATGTTTACTACCAAAAGTTATATTTCCTGTAAATGAAATTAAACAACCTTTTGAAATAATTTTTTTTGCAAATTCTAAATCATTTGAATAACAATGGAACACAACATTATAATTTTTTACATCATCAATAATATCTAAAACATCAAATTGAGAGTCTCTACAATGTATTATTGAAGGTAATTTTAATTTTTTTGCAAGTTTTAATTGTTTTGAAAAAAAATCTCTTTGAACTTTTTTTGAGGTATGATCTCGGTAATAATCCAACCCAATTTCACCTATTGCTACAATTTTTTTATTTTTAGATAAATATTCAAGCTCATTTAAATAGTCTTTATCTTTAACAATGCAATCTTGAGGATGGATGCCTACGGAACCAAAAATCGAATCATATTTTTTAGATAAATCTACACATTTCTTAGAATTCTCTAAATTAGTTCCAACGCAAATAATTTTTGATACAAGATTAATTTTAGCACGATTTAAAATATCATCCAGTTGAGAGATAATTTTCTCATAATAAAGATGTGTATGTGTATCTATATACAATTAAGTTAATCTTAAACCGGAGGTGATTTCTTCGTTTTCAGATGTTAAAACAATAACTTTATTATCACTATTTGAAATTGCTAATAACATTCCATTTGATTCTTCTCCTCGAATAACAACAGGTTTTAAATTTGCAACAATCACAACCATTTTACCTATCAAATCATCAACATCATAATGTTCAGCAATTCCGGAAACTATTTGTCTTTTTGTTCCATCTAGCTCCACAAGCATTTTAATTAGCTTATTAGTTTTTTCAACTTTTTCTGCTTTGATAATTTTTGCAGTTCTCAAATCAACTTTTTTAAATTCATCAATTGAAATATAATCTTCTGACATTTTTTCATCCTCAGTTTTTTTATTATTTTTATTTTGTTCAATTTTAGGAAAAGGTATTTTAAATAATCCAAGAGAGGTACCTGGAACCATGGATTTTTTAGAACTTTGTTCATTTAAACCTATCATAGAGTAAATATTTTTAATTTTTGTTGGCATTATAGGAAAAAGTAGGTTAATTGCTATTCTCAGAGTTTCAATGGATGTATATAAGATTGAAGCAACCTTATTTTTATCATTTTTTACATGCTTCCAAGGTTGAGAAACTTCTAAGTACTTATTTATAGATCTTATAAGAGAAAAAATTAATTCTAAACTTTGATTAATATTATACTGAGAAATATTTTCATGAACTTTAGTATCAATAATATTTGCTTCCTTAATGAAATCTTTATCATAATTTTCTAAAAAATTATTGCTGGGTATTTCATTATTAAAATATTTTTTAATTAAAGTAGAAATTCTACCTACTAAGTTTCCTAAATCATTAGCTAAATCACTATTATATCTACTTATAAAAATATCTGGAGTAAATTTAGAATCCTGACCTAAAATCATATCTCTCATTAAAAAAAATCTCAAAGAATCAACCCCATATGTATCAATTATATCGAGAGGATTTATGACATTTCCTTTAGATTTACTCATTTTTTCATCTCCATACAACCACCAACCATGAGCAAAAATAGTTTTTGGTAAAGATATTTTTGCAGACATCAACATCGTCGGCCAGTATACAGCATGAGTAGTTAATATATCTTTTCCAATCAAATGAATATCACATGGCCAAAAATTTTCAAATGAGTTTTTATCATCCTTATAACCAATACCTGAAATATAATTTATCAACGCATCAAACCAAACATAAGTAACATAATTGTCATCAAATGGCAAATCTATTCCCCAATTAAATCTTTTTTTTGGCCTAGATATACATAAATCATTTAATGGTTTTTTTAAAAAACCTAAAATTTCATTTTTTCTATATTCTGGTTGAATAAATAATGGATTTTCATTTATGTGATTAATCAATCTATTTTGGTATTTTGACATTTTAAAAAAATAATTGGTTTCTTTTAATTTTTTTATATCTCTAAATTCTCCAGAATCAGCTTCCTTTTCTGTAATAAAACGTTCTTCAGAAACGGAATATAATCCTTCATATACATCTTTATATATATCACCATTATTATAAACAGTCTTTAAAATATCTTTCACTACACTAATATGTTTAGAATTAGTAGTTCTTATAAAACCATCATTTGAAATATTTAATTTATTCCAAAGATTTATAAATCTTGGTGCCATCTCATCACAATGAGTTTTAGGATTTACACCAAGTTTTTTTGCTGCTTCTTCAACTTTTTGACCATGCTCATCTAAACCAGTTAAAAAGAATACTTGATTATTCTTTAAACGATTATATCTAGCAATTACATCTGCAAGAATAGTAGTATATGCGTGACCAATATGTGGCTTATCATTTACATAATATATAGGAGTAGATATATAGAATTTATTCATTTTCTTTTTTATTTAAGTTTTCATTTATTTCAATAATCAAATTTAAAAAAACTAAGTTTATTTGAATATTTTTATTCAAGTAATTTATAGAGTCATCAATTAGTTTAATAATTTTTGTATAATCTGCATTTGGATATTTTAAAATAAAATCATTTAATTCATTTGTTAAACTTGAAAAAATTAATTTTGAAGTATTTTTAATTCTACTTAAATAAAAACAATCTCTAAACCAAAAAGATAGCAAGTTAAGATTCAATTTTGTTTTTTCTGTATTAGTTTTATAATCTTTAGATAATTGAATAATTAAATTTTTTCTATTATCAGAATCTATTGTTATATCTTTTATTAAATTCAAAATTATTCCATGAATTTTTAATAAATCATTAGAAATAATTTTATTTGCTAATTTTAAACTTCCATTTGAAAGGTTGGATATTATTTTTGAATTTTCATTTGAAATATTATTGTTTTCAGAGACATAATGTAGAATTTCATTTTCATTCAATGGTGGAAAATAAATTGATTGACATCTCGATTTAATTGTATTTGATAATTTATTTGGGAATTTAGTACATAATACAAAGGTTGAGTTAGAAGGGGGTTCCTCAAGAATTTTTAATAATGCACTAGCTGATTCTTCTTGATTCCCCATTAATTTCTCAGCTTCAAAAATTAATACACATTTAAAACCTTCTTCAAATGACTTCATATAAATTTTTTTTCTAATATCTCTTATTGAATTTATTAAAATCGTGTTTGCTTTGGGAATATTGAATTCTAAATAGGGATTTTTAATTTTTTCTTTAAACAAATGAATTATTAATTCTAAAGTTTTATTAGTGAGTGCTTTATTAGGATTATCATTTTTATTAATTGTTTTTTCTTTTGGAAGTGGAATAATCAAAGAAATATTTGGATGCTGAAAAGTTTTTATTTTTAAGCAAGAATTACATTTTCCACATGGAGCAATATTTTTATTTTGACAGTTTAATAAGGCTGAAAACTTGATTGCCATGCCCTCTTTACCTGTTCCATCAGATCCATAAAACAAATATGCATTAGCAACTTTATTTTTTGAATGTACTAATTTTAATTTATTCCAAATATAATCTTGACCAATAATTTTAATCATTTTTTTATTAACCATAATTCAGGGTTAAGTTTTTCTCTATTTCCCCAAATTTCAAAATGAAGTTTAGATCCATCTAATGAACCTGAATCACTAACATATGCAATCACTTGTCTTGCTTCAACATAATTATTTTCTTCAACTTCCACATCAGAAACATGAGTGTAAACAGTATAGAAATTACTTCCATGATCTAAAATAATCGTATTTCCGTACCCTCTTATATATGTAATTGTAGTAACAATTCCATCAAAAACAGACTTTACTTCCGTTCCATCTTTTGCTTTTATATCTATACCAGTATTTTCAGTTAAAGTTTTAAGATTTGGATTTTGAAAAGTCCCAAATTTTGAAATTATTATACCATCAATTGGCCAAGGTAATTTACCCTTCATATTTGTTATTTCAGTTTCTGAAATTAATTTTTTCTCGTTCCTCAATTTTTCTAACTCAGCTAATCTCAATGCTTTTTCTTTTTCCAAAGTTTCTATTAATTCTCTCATTTCATCAGCTGCTTTCTTTTTTTCTAATAGCGCCATAGACATTTGTTGTCTGTCTCTTTTTAAATTTTCCAATTTTGAATTTCTTGTTTTTCTTCTTTGCTCAAGCCATTTTTTTCTTGATGTTTTTTCTTCATCTATAAGATTTAAATTTTCTAGTTTATCATTAATAGATTTACGTTCTTTTAAAATCTTATTCATATTATTTTTTATTGTTTTTTGCAAATTTCTATCATACTCTGAGATTATTTTAATATACTTAGTTCTATAAACTGCCTGTCTCCATGAATTTGAGTCTATAATCTTTTCTATATTAGTAAGAGCACCTTTTTTATATGTTTTTACTAACCTATTAGAATACCTATCTAATAGTATTGTTTGATTTCTTTCAAGAAGTTTGATTTCCCTATTAGCATTATCAATACTATTTATATGCGATTTTTCCTCTTTCCTTAATCTAAAAATTAAATTTCTAACTAAAGAAATTTCTTCATCGATATCATTTAATTTCTGAATTTCATTTTTTTCTAAACTTGAAGTTGTTTTTATCTTATTCTCAAATTCAGATATCTCTCCTCTTATTTTATTTAATTCATTACTATTAAATTTTATATCTTTCTCAATATTTTCTACTTGAGATAATAAAGAGGTTTTTAAACAAAAAATTAAAAAAATTGATATTTGAATTAATTTATTCATCTTTAAAATTACTGCTAATATTCATTATTATTAAATTATTAAAAATGAATTCTTCTTGCCAAACAAAAAACACTTAGTTATTTTGAAGGATAATCTTTAGAAGTTTTGAGGAGTTTAAATCATGAAAAATGGACTTTGGCCTAATTTATTTAAAGGATGGGACAATAAAGAAAGTGAGACAATCAATACATTAAAATTAATTCCTGTTTTTAAAAACTTTACTAAAAAAGAATTTCTTGAACTTGAAAAATTAGTTCATCATAGAAATTTTAGTCAAAATGAATTTGTCTTCAAAAATAATGCTCCTGGAGAAGGAATGTATATTATCATGAAAGGATCAATTAAAATCTCAATTGGTGAAAATAAAAATGAAAAAATTTTAGCTAATCTTCAAGAAGGAGATTTCTTTGGGGAATTAGCATTATTTGATGATGAACCAAGATCTGCTAATGCAATTAGTTTGTCAGAATCTAAACTAATAGGTTTTTTTACACCAGACCTTCTAGCATTAAAAGATAGAAACCCTGTAATTACAAATAAAATACTCTTTAATCTTGGACAAATTCTAGGTGAAAGATTAAGACAAACTAACTCACTATTACTCAATAAACAAAAAAATGATAAATAACACTGAAAATCAAAATTATATTAAATTAATATATTCTCTTTTTATAATAATAATTTCAAGTTTTTTTATATGGTTAATTTGGCCTTTTATATCAGATGTTATTTTAAAACTTGTTTTTGCATTTTTATTTACTTCATTATTATTATCATCTGTTGATAGTTTAGAGAGAAAAATAAAAAATAGAGGAATGAGCGTTCTTATTGTTACCTTTTTTGTTATTTTTATAATTGGAGTTTTTCTTACAAGTTTCATAACACAATTATCTAATCAAGCAAAAGAATTTTCTCAAAGAGTAAATCCACAAACTCTTACAGAAGAGTTCAATAATTTAGGAAATAGAATATCTGAATCATTGCCTGAATTTGCTTCAAATTTTATTCCATCAAATAACGATTTTGCTATTACTTTAAGTAAGTTTATTGATTCAGCGCTGAATAGCCTAGCATCATTAGCAGGAGCTGTAGGAGGTTTTTTAATAAATGCAATAATGATATTAATATTTACAATAATATTATTATCAGAATATCATTCATTCAGGAAAACTCTTGTGGCTGGAATTTCAAATAAATTTTTTGAAAGCGGGTTAAAATTAATTTTTAATATTGAACAATCAGTTTCAAGTTATTTAAGAGGTCAATTTATTGCTGCGTTAAGCGTTGGGGGGATGTCAATTTTAGGATTAATAATTTTAAATTTTTCAGGAGCAAATATATCATTAATAATTTTCATAGGAATTATTGCAGGAGTTGCAAATTTAATTCCTTTAGTAGGCCCCTTTGTTGGAATGATTCCAGCAATATTAATTGCGTTTATGAATAATATTGGAAATGATATTGCAACATCTCATGTTCTATTTGGCGTAATTCCTTCTCCTTTTTTTATTTTTGATATAGTTTTAATGTTTATGATTGTTCAACAAATAGAAGGGACTTTAATTACTCCATCAATTATGGGAAAAAGTGTTGGATTACATCCATTAATGATTATGATTTCTTTATTAATTGGAGGAACAATATTAGGTCCTCTCGGAATGTTATTTGCAGTTCCTGCAACTGCAATTTTAAAAATAATTTTTCAAGAAATTATGTTTGTAAGAAAAAATTCGCATTTACTATAAATTTAATTTTCAATTTTAAATAATATATATTCCTCAAAATAAAATGTTTTTTTTAATTTTTTTGTTTCATAAATCCACATTTGATAATTTTTATTTTTCTTTGTGCTATTGATAATTTTAGTAGGTTTTCCCATTATTGCCTCTACCTCTGGAAGAATCATACCAATAGATATTTTTTTTCTATTTCTTTCATCAATTATTTTTCTTGATTGCATTGTTGAATATTTTATTTCTTGATTAACTTCAATAGAATCTTGATATGAAAGCTGATTTTCAATTATTTTTATATAATCTTTATATTTAAAATCTGCAGGTTTAAAGAAAAGTTCAGCATTCTTTAAAGATTGAAGTGCTAATCTTAATGTTGGAATATCTTTGGCCTGATTTACATCATTTAACATATTAACTGTACTATTGACTGTAGCTTCATAAGCTTTATTTGTTAAACTTCTATCAAGCTTGGGAACCTTATTATATTTTTTTATTGCTTGAATATGCAAACCGACTAATTCTAACTCATCACCCTGCTTCATAATTATTTCCGCTTCAAGTTTATTTTTTTCTAAAACTCCATTTTCTGAAATTGCTGCTGACTTTTTAATTTCTTCTAATGCTTTATCATACAATCTTTGGTTAAATAATTTTTTTGCATTTAATATATATATATCTGATATTTTTTCTAATTCATTTGCAATTTTAGGTTTCAAAATATCATTTGCATTAACCATAGCTTCTAAATATTTATCTGAAGCTCTATCAATTTTCATATTTATTTTTAATTGATTTCCTTCAATAAATAATTGTCCTGGAATTTTTTCGTTAATTTTTTTTAATAATTTTTTTGCTCTTAATGATTTTGCATGATTTGGGTATTGATTTAAAAATTGATTCATTTTATTTTTTGCTTCAACATAATCTTTTTTTAAAAATAATTTTTTAGCTTCGTCTCCAGAAGTTTTATTACCTCCGTAAAAAGCACTAAGAGTAAAAAAAAGTCCGTAGTTTGGAATTCTCATTGATTTTATAGGAGAAAAATCAGAATTATATTTAATTGTTCTTAATTTATTATAACTATGTCTTAACTCAATTCCCCATGCATATCTTGCATTAGACATTGTTTCAGATATTCTTTTAATTCCTAAGGAATAAGATGAAGTCAATCCTATACTATATGGATTTAAATCCATAGACTTATTTTGATAAAATCTGGTAAAGTTTGTTCCATATGAATATTTAAATTGAAAAAACCAAGAAGGTTGCCACATAACAATATATGATGTAACAATATTAATTTCTAAAATATTTGGTGAGAATTTTCGGTCAACTCCCCATGATTCTGGCAATTTAGGTTTAGTAAAGATTGGTGAAAATCTTCTAAATCCAATTCCAGTTAAAATATCTGTATAACTTTTTTTAAAAAATAAATATGATAAATTTGTTTGTGCAAATTCAAAATCATAAAAAGATGATAAAATATTATTTGCTTGGATAGGTTCAAAACCATCATTCAAGTTTATTTTTTTATCAATTCCTCCAAAACCATAAAAACCAAGACCAAATTTACCCTCAGCTGGTATACTTATAATGGGTTCTCTAAATTCTAACGGTCTAAAAATTAACTCTACAACTCTTTGTTCTCCATTAATTAATGATTGAGTCATTTTTTTTAACCCTTTAGGAAGTTTAATCTTAAATCTCTTATTATTAATTTTAGTTTTTGATATTACATTTAATGAATCTTCTTGTTGAATTTCTTGGCCAGATAAATGGCTTTGAATAAACAAAATAATAAAAATATAAAAAATTGTTTCCTGTTTAATTGTTTTATACATTTTTTTTCTTAAATAAATTCTATCTAATATTTAGGATTGACTTTTGTTTTAATAATTTTAATTTACTTAAATTATATAAAAAAATGACTTCATATAAAATATTTTCAAAATTTTTAATTTTTCAAACTCTTATTTTATTTATGGGTATTAACTTTCTTTATTCAGATGATAAAAATCATACAATCTGTAGGGTACAATATTCTGGCGGTGGAGATTGGTATAGTGACCCGAGCTCTATTCCTAATTTGTTAAATTACATTAATTTTAATACAAATATCAAAGTTCATAACGAAGAAGTGAAGATCTCTTTAAAAGACAATAACATATTTAATTATCCATATTTGTACATGACTGGACATGGTAACGTTAAACTTACTGATACAGAGATTACAAATTTAAGAATACATTTACTTGATGGTGGCTTTTTACATGTAGATGATAATTATGGATTAGATAAATCATTTAGAATAGAAATAAAAAAAGTTTTTCCAAACAAAGATCTTATTGAGCTACCTTTTGATCACCCAATATTTAAATCTTATTTTGTTTTTAAAAATGGATTACCCAAAATACATGAACATGATAATAAACCCCCAAAAGGTTTTGGTTTGTTTGATAATAAACGATTAATTCTCTTTTATACTTATGAAACAGATCTAGGAGATGGATGGGAAGACGCATCAGTTCATAATAATAGTGAATTTAAAAGAAATGAAGCGCTCAAAATGGGAGTAAATATTTTCACTTACTCGTTAATTCAATAATAATATGAGCATAAAAAAAAATCTGGAATTTTTTCAATTTAAAAAATTAAAAAATGACTTTTTATTTCTCTTTTGGACAACCCTGTCAATCTCAATTGGATTTCTTTTCTTAATAATATTCTTAGAATCTATATTTTGGTTTCCAATTAGTTTAAAAATACTTTTAAAATCATTAATATTAATAATTGTTTCTACCTTTTTAATTTTTTCTTTAATCATTTTTTATTTGTTTAAAAATAATAAGCTAAAAAGATACTCCTACGAAAAAATTGCAATTGAAATAGGCATAGAACATTTAGATTCAAAAGATGAATTATTAAATGCTATTCAACTTGAAAAAGAGTTTAATTCATCAACTATATCTACTACATTAATTAATAAGCTAATTGAAAATGTTAATCTGCAAATTTCAAAAATAAACATCGATTTCAAAAAACTTCCAAAAAGGGTTTTAAAACGTAGAAATCAAACAATTTTTATCTCATTTATATTTTTAATTATTTGTTTTGTTTATTTACCTGAGTTTATTTTTTCAAGCTATAGATTAATTAATTCTTCTAAAGAATTTAAACCCCCAACTCCTTTTGTGATAAACAGCATGAAAAAAAATATTTATATTATGGGTGGAGACTCTGCAAATGTAGTTTTTTTAACGAAAGGAAATTCTCCGGATTCAATACAAGTTGAATTTCTAGGTGAAAATTTTAATGAAAAAAAATGGATAAAAGCTGATCAAAAAAATACTTATTATTACACGTTAAAAAATATAAATCAAAACTTAAGTTATAGAGGATATGTTAATTCTAATAAATCATGGGACAAATGGGATGAAATTTCTTCAGATATAAACTCTATTGAAGTAATTGATAGACCCAAAATTCAAAAAATTAATTTTAATATTGTACCTCCTAAATATTCAGAATTAGATCAATTTAAACAACAAGGAAATATCGCTGAAATAAAATCTCTTAAAGGTTCAATTATTAAAATCAATATTGAATCAAACAAAAACTTAGGAGAAAGTCATTTATCATTTGAAGATAAAAAAGATATGATAAAACTTAATGTCAATAAAAAGAAAGCTTTTGGAGAAATTTTAATTGAAAACGAAGGTTTCTTTAATATAAATATTTCAGATTTTAGAAAAATTAGAAATTTAAATTCAATTAAATATAAAATCATTCCAATCATAGATAAATTTCCAGAATTAAAAATATTTTACCCAGAATTAAACAATGAAATCGACGAAAGTTTTAAAATTCCAATACATCTACAGATTATTGATGATTTTGGATTTTCAAATCTTCAAGTAGTATTTGAAATTATAAATTCAGATAATCCATTTTCAAAAAACATAGTAAGCGTTAAAAAAATTCCAATCAATGAAAAAAATAAAATTAAATCTCAAGACATTTATTTTGATTGGAATATTAGTGAATATGAATTAGTACCTGGAGATGAGATAAACTATCATTTTGAGTTATATGATAATGATTTGGTTTCTGGTCCCAAAAAAACAAAATCAAATTTATTTATATCTAAATTCCCATCATTAGCAGAACTTTTCGAAAGAAATGATGATAATCAAAATGAAATAGAAAAAGAAATTTCTAAAATTGTTAATAATATTTACGAATCAACAAAAGCAATTAGACAATCAGAACTAAAATTAATTAAATCAAAAAAAATTGATTGGAATGAAAAACAAAAAATTAAACAATCATTATCAACTTTAAATAAAAATATTGATGATTTAAAAAACATAAGTCAAACAATTGACAAAATTATTAATCAAAGTGATAATAATAATTTATTTTCAAAAGAAATGATTAATAAATTTTCAAAATTACAAAATATAATCAAAGAAATTATGAATAAAGAAATAACAGATGATTTAAATGGACTTTTAAACAATCTTGAAAAAGTAACTCCTGATGAATTATTAAGTTCTTTAAAAAAAATTCAATCAAATTCACACCAAATTGAAAGAGACTTAGATAGATTTATTAAAATTTTTAACAGAATTAATGTTGAAAGAAAATTAGAAGAAATTGAAAAAAGAATGAAAAATATTATAAAAAGTCAGCAAAATCTTTCAAACAATATCACAAATAATTTTAATAGTAAAATTTTAAAAAATAAACAATATGAAATTGAAAATGAATTTGATAGAACATTAAAAATAATGAATTCAACATCTAAATTAATACAACCTTTTTCTCAAGAAATTTCTGATGAATTAAATGATTTAAATAATTCAAATGAAATCAATTCGAGTAAAAATCAGATGAAACAAAATCAAAATAATTTGTCTAAAAATGATATAAATGAATCAGTAAAATCATCTAAAGAAATTTCAAATAAGATGAAATCAATTAATTTAAAATTTAAAAATATTTCTAAAAAATTCTCTGACTTTACAACAAATCAAATGATTGTAAATTTTGAAAAAATATTTTTAGAAACAATTTATCTTTCAAAAAAACAAGAATTGCTAAATTCATCAACAATTAATATCCCAAGCTTCAGCTCAAGATTAAGAATAATTGCAAGAAATCAACAACTTTTAAAAGATCAATTAAATCAATTAATTAATACTTTTATTGAGTTATCTTCTGAAACATTTGCTATTACTCCCAAAATAGGAAGATCAATTGGTAAAGCTAGTTATAATATGAATGAATCAATAAAAAAATTAGAAGAGAGACAAAATCTTGAATCATCTAATCACCAAAAACAAATAGTTAAATCACTTAATGAAACTGCTTTTGAACTTTTAAAATCAATGGAGAATATGAAAACATCAGGTTCAGCATCGGGATATGAAGAATTTTTAAAACAAATGAAGAATTTATCTAATTCACAAGACGGAATTAATTCTGAAACATTATCATTTATGCTGGGACAAACAAATGAAAATGATAAAGAAAATTTCATTAAAAGATTAATAAAGAATCAATCTGAAATTAAAAAATCAATACAACAAATGATGGATGAACTTTCTCTTTCACAATCAACTGAAAATCAAATAAAAAAAATTAATGATGATATTGAAGATATTTTAAATGATTTATCAAATAATAGGATAACATCAACTATACTTGATAAACAAAATAAAATTCTATCAAGAATGCTCAATTCTCAAAAAGCATTAAATAAACAGGATTATAATGAAAAAAGAATTTCAAATATGGCTAATAATATTGAATATAACGGCCCTAGTGGTTTACCAGAAGATTTAGGTCAAAGAAGAAGTATTATAATGAGTTCTCTTCAAAAAGCTTTGAAAAATGACTATTCCCTTGATTACCAAAATATGATTAAGATTTATTTCAACACTTTAATTGACTCTCTTTAAATGTATAAAATACTTCACATTAATTTTATATTTTTAATTTTATTTTTCTCATTTTTAATTGGGAAAGAATTAAACACTAACGAACAACTGTTTAAACAAGCTATAACTTATGAAAGAATGGGAAAATTTCAATTAGCTGAAGAAATATATTTAGAATTATTAAATAGTGATCCAAAAAACTCCAGAATTTATTTTCAATTAAAATCACTTTATAAAAGAAATAAAAATTATTTAGAATTAGAAAAATTGCTTGGAAATAGAATTAAAATATTCCCCAATGATCTTCAAACTAAAATTGAAATTGGTGAAATATATTTAAAAAACAATAAAAAAGATAAAGCAATTAAATATTGGAATGATTTATTAATGGAATTTGAATCAAATAAAACAATTTATTACTTATTATTCCAAATTTTTTCCACTAATAAACTTGATAAAAAATTGATTTCTCTAGTTGAAAAAGGAAGGTTAAAATTTAATGATTCAAGTTTTTTAAGTTATGAGTTAGGAAATTACAAATCTGAAAAATTAGATTTTTATACCTCTATTCATGAATATTTAAAATTTTTAAAAAAAAAACCTAAACAATTAAATATAATTTCCTCAAAAATTTTAATCATGTCAGATGATACGACAAATTTTAAAATAATTAAAAAATCATTTAATGATTATTTTCAAAATAATACTTCAGGAGAAAATAAAGTTATCATTCATGTTTTTATTGACTTTCTTTTGAAAACGAAAAACTATACTGAGGCTCTTAATCAGTTAAATCTTTTGCCACTTAAAAATGAAAATGATTATCAATTTCAAATGAATTTTGCAGATAATTTGAGAAATGAAAAAGAAATTGAGACATCCATGATGGTTTATTCGAAAATATTAGAATCATTGAAAAATAAAAATGAACTAAATGAAAAATCTTTATCAAAGTTAACTGCCAAGACACTATATGGTATTGCTTTATCATATGAAGAAAAAATGCAACCTAATAATGAAATGAAATCAATAAGCGGATTTTTTGCAAATAATTTTTTTTTTCAATTATCAATTTTAATAAATCAAAAATTTTCTACAGAATTAATTAATGAAACATTTAATATGTATGATTCTATTTTAACTAGAATGAATGAAAATGATTTTTCATCCCAAGCACATTTCAGAATTGCTGAACTAAAATATTTAATTACACATGATTTTGAAGGAGCTATTAAATCTTATAAGTCTGCTTCAAATAAAAATATTAGAGATATTTATCTAAAATCAAACCTAAGAATATCAGATGTAAACTTTAGTGCTGGTAAAATCGACGAATCAATATTTCAATTAGAGAATATGCTTGAAAATTCATATTTCAACAATCAAGAAAAAGAATTAATTAAAATTAATTTAATAAAAAAATATTTTTTAAATGGAAAATTAGAAACTTCAAACAACCTTATATCCGAAATATTATTATTAATCAAATATGAAAATATTTTTTTCAATGATTTAATTGAATTGAAAAGATATATAGAAAAGCATTACATTGAAAATGATTTCCAAAATAAAGACGCTTTTTTAAATTATTTAATTGGTGAAAAACTTTTGGCACAAAATAAAATTATTGAAGCTATGTCTTATTTTAATGATGTCCTAAAAAACTATGGTAAAACATCTATAATTCCAGAAACCACATTTCGACTTGCACAAATTAATCAACAACTTGAAAATTATGAAAAAAGTTTGTCTCTTCTCAAAACATTAGAAAATTCTATTTTAAAATCTGAAGCTATGGTTTTTAGTTCAGAAATAACTGATAGAAACCTTAACAGAAAAATTGAAGCGGAAAAATTGTATTTTCAGTTTTTACAAGATTTTCCTAAAAGTATTTACTCTGAACCTGTTAGATATAGATTAAGAGAAATTAAAGGGGAATAATTTCAATAATGAAAAAATTTATTTTACTTTTTCTATTTTTAACTATTATTAAATCTGAAAAAATTTTAGTTCCAATGGATATTTCTCAAAAAGATCATCTTAAAGCATATGGTGTTATTTTTTGGTGTTTGGAAAATAATATTAATGTTGATTGGATTTTAAATTATAAGGGAGGTTCTTTTCTAATCGATTACATACCATCAATTATAGAAGAAACAAAAATAAGAGGTGTTTCTATACAAACTATTAAACGAAATGAATTAAATGAAATATACAATGTTATTGAATCTCAAAATATGGAAATAGTGTTACTTGAGAAAGCACCAAAAATAGCTGTATATACACCACCTAATAAACAACCATGGGATGATGCAGTAACATTAGCTCTTTCATATGCAGAGATAAACTATGAAACCTTATGGGATGAAGAAGTTTTTAATGGAGAATTGAATAAATTTGATTGGCTCCACTTACATCATGAAGATTTTACTGGTCAATTTGGAAAATTTTATCGGAATTTTCGCAATGCACCCTGGTACATAGAACAAAAAAATAAGTATGAGATTTTGGCAAGAGACTTAGGCTTTAAATCAGTATCAGAGCAAAAGAAAAATGTTGCTGTAAATATTAAAAATTACATTGGCAATGGAGGTTTTCTTTTTGCAATGTGTTCAGCTACAGATTCGTATGATATTGCTTTGGCTTCAGGAAATTTAGATATTGTGGATCAACTCATTGATAACACTCCAACCGATAATAATATTAATAATTTGATAGATTTTAACAAAACTTTAGCTTTTGAGAACTTTGAAATAATTACAAACCCTTTAATTTATGAATTTTCTAATATTGATTACCCACCAAGTGACAATCCACATTCGAGTTCAGCAGAAAAAGATTATTTCACCCTTTTTGAATTTTCTGCAAAATTTGACCCAGTACCAACAATGTTAACACAAAATCATGTAGATGTAATTAAAGGATTTATGGGTCAAACAACTGGTTTTGAAAGATCAACAATTAAAAAACACGTAACTATTCTTGGTGAGGTAGAAAATCAAAATCAAATAAAATATATTCATGGCAATTTTGGAAAAGGTACATTTACATTTTTAGGTGGACATGACCCTGAAGATTATCAACACTATGTTGGAGACCCACCTACTGACTTAGCTTTACATCGAAATTCACCAGGTTATAGACTAATATTAAATAATATCCTTTTCCCTGCAGCAAAGAAAAAACCAAGAAAAACATAATGTGACTCATATGTTTTTAGAACTAAATTATAGATATTGTTTGAACAAATTTAAATATCATTTAAATAAATGTTTCAAATACATTGATGATTGAGTTTTTTAAAAATTATTGAAAAAAATAAATGAACATATATTGTGTAGGACATAATTATATTGACCATATAAAGGAATTAAAAAATGAAATTCCTAAAAAACCAATTTTTTTTCAAAAAAACTCAACATGTATTTCAAAAAAGAAAAATATATTACTTAATAAAAACGACGAAATTCATTATGAGTTAGAATTAGTTTTAACTTTTAAAAAAAAACTGCATTTTTGTAATGAAGAAGAGGTTTATGATTTCATTTCCGAGTATTCTCTTGGTCTAGATTTAACAAATAGAAAATTACAAATTAAAAATAGAGAATCTGGATTACCTTGGTTTGAATCTAAATGTTTTCCAAACTCAGCGATATTAACAAAATCAAAAAAATTTAATTATGATGAAATAAATAATGATTTTTGGTTAAAAATTAATGATACTGAAGTTCAAAGAGGTAATGTATCGAATATGATTTTTAAAATACCTAAGTTAGTATCTGAATTATCAAAAAAAATAATTTTAAATAAAGGCGATTTATTATATACAGGAACACCTTGTGGTGTAGGTCCTCTTAAAAATTTTGATAAACTTGAATTAGGTATTAGTGAAAAAAAAATTCAAAATTTTAGAGTGATTTATTCATAAAATTAAAGGGAGCATTATGAAAATTGAAGAAAAAATAACTTTAGACATGATTAATGGCATGAAAGAAAAAAATAAAATAAAAGTAAGTACGTTAAGAAGTTTAAAATCTAAAATTAAAGAAAGATCAATTGAAAAAAATTCAACCTTAGATGAGAAAGAAATAATAAAAATTATTAAAACTGCAGAAAAACAAAGACTTGATTCTGCAGAACAATTTAAAAAAGGAAATAGAATAGATTTAGAAAAAATTGAACTAGAGGAATTAGAAATCATTCAAAATTATTTACCTAAACAATTATCAAAGAGTCAATTATACATTGAAATAGATAAAGTTATAGATGAATTGAATGCTAATTCCAATAAAGACACAGGTAAAGTAATGGCTGAATTAATGAAGAAATTATCAGGAACCGCTGATGGTAAATTAGTTCAAGAATTAGTTAGAGAAAAACTGGGTAATTGATTAATCCCTTTGATTTAATTTTTTCAATTTTACTCGTTGTTTTTGGAATCATAGGATTTATAAGAGGTTTTATTGATGAAATTGGAAGACTATTAGGATTAATACTAGGATTTACTTTCAGTATAAAGTTTCATATTAATTTATGTGAGTTTTTAATTTCATTTCTTCCCTTTGATTATTATTTAATTTTATTATCTTCATTTATAGTAATATTTATTTTAATTATTTTAATAGTAAGATTTTTGATGAGGATTATTCAATTTTTCTTTATAAATAGAGGTGTAAATTTTTCAAATAAAATTTTAGGAATTATGATTGGACTAATAAAATCATATTTATTGGGAATTTTTTTATTTTTATGTTTAGATATTTTTACAACTTCTACTATTATGAATGAAACCAAAGAAGAATCTTTTTTTTATAAAAGTTCAAGAGTATTTTCTTCAAAAATAATCAAATATCTAAATTTAGAAGAAAATATTGTTCAAATTAAAATTTGGTTTAAAGATTCCATATAAAAATAAAATGAATAAAATACCTCAACATATAATTGATCAAGTCAGAGATACTGCAGAAATTTATGATATTGTATCTGAATATGTTGATCTAAAACAAAGAGGAAATAATTTTTTTGGTCTATGTCCATTTCATAATGAAAAAACCCCCTCATTTAGTATATCTCCCGAAAAAGAGATTTTTCATTGTTTTGGATGTGGTGCTGGAGGAAATTCAATTACTTTTTTAATGGATTATGAAAAAATTTCATTTATTGAAGCACTTGAAAAAATAGCTGATAAATATGGAATTAGTTTAAATTATGAAAAAAATAAAACCTCCTTAGATTTTTTTACAAAACTTTATGAAATACACATCTCAGCTGAACAACTTTTCATAAATAATATCAATAATTCGAGTAATAAAAACATAAAAGAATATTTTTATAATAGAGGAATTCAAGAAAAAACAATAACTGATTTTAAAATAGGTTTTGCCAATGATAGTTGGAATGATTTATTTAATCATTTAAAAACTAAATTTTCATCTGACTTAATAAATAAATCTGGATTATTCATAAATTCAAAAAAAGGTACTTTCGATCGATTTAGAAACAGAATAATTTTCCCAATTCGAAATAAATCAAATAAAATAGTTGGTTTTGGTGGAAGAGATATAAGTGGTAATGATCCAGCAAAGTATCTTAATTCTCCTGAAACTCAAATTTATAATAAAAGTGAAATTTTATATGGTTTACCAGAATCAAAAGATCTGATTAGAAAAGAAAAGACTGCTTTTTTAGTTGAAGGATATATGGATTTAATACAATTACATCAAAATGGAATTAAAAATATTGTAGCATCCTCAGGAACCTCTTTAACTATTGAACAAGTATCTCAATTAAAAAAGTTTGTTGATAATGTATTTATCGTTTACGATGGAGATAATGCAGGTAGAAAAGCTTCAATTGCAGCTAGTTATAATTTATTAAGAGGTGGAATAAATCCAAAAATTATTGAAATTCCAAATCAACAAGATCCTGATAGTTTTGTTAAAAATAATGGGATTAATAATCTACATGAATTAATAAAAAAACCTTTAGACATACTAACGTTTCAATTTAAATATTCAAATTATGATCTAAACAATAGTTCTGAAAAATCAAATTTAACTAAAGAAATAATAAATGAACTAATTAAAATAGATGATGAAATCATTCAAACGGATATGATTAAAAAAATGGCTGAACTGATTAAAATTGATGAACAATTTCTTTTAAAAAGATTTAATCAAGTATTAATTAATAATAGCAAAATTCAAACTATTAAAATCAAAGAAAAATCTAATTTTAATTTAAAAGAAAGAGAATTAATTAGGCTTTTAATCAGTGGTAATAAAAAAGTTTTTATGTTAATAAAGAAAAATTTTTCAGCTAATTCCTTTAAAAATATTCTATTAAAAAAAATTGGGTTTTATTTATACGAAAATGAACAAATAAAGAAATCTTCAAAATTAATTGATATTTTTGAAACTAAAGAAAATAAAGAAACCATATCAGAATTGTTATTTAGCTTTAAGGATTTCACCGAAAAGGAAGATTTAGAAACAGCTATTGAATGTATCATTTCTTTAGAAAAGATTGAAATTAAAAATAAATTAGAAACTCAAAGAATTAAT
>CENX01213535.1_pt1 | contig 20294 bp, 13 predicted proteins | sample 361321 | NCBI WGS metagenome assembly CENX01 (sample SAMEA2619678, study PRJEB7988) | marine metagenome | isolation source: saline water (ENVO:00002010), including | reverse complement strand
CCCCCCCCTCCTGGTTCTCCATCATTAGGAGATTTACCTCCCCCTCCTGGTTCTCCATCATTAGGAGATTTACCCCCTCCTCCTAATCCTTCGACTCTTGGGGTGATGGATAGAGAAGTATCTTGTCCTTCTTGTGCTGCCGTATTTACTCTAAGAGATCCAAGTATTTCTGTTGTTGATTGTCCTGTATGTGATGAGAGATTTGGAGTTTAATTTCCATGTGTGGCATAATAGGATATATCGGTGACAGAAATGCTATGCCAATTCTGATCAAGGGTCTGAATCGTCTTGAGTACCGAGGATATGATTCTTCAGGAATTGCAGTAATGAATGATTCCATCGAAGTTCATAAGGTAATTGGGAGAATCCAAGATTTAGAATCCATTCTTCCTGATCAAATTGATGGAACTATGGGAATTGCTCATACTCGTTGGGCTACACATGGTGGGGTGACTAACAATAATGCCCATCCTCATCTTTCTATGGACAAAAATATAGCAATTGTTCATAATGGAATCATTGAGAACTCTTCTGCGATTAGAAAAATTCTTGAAAAGGAAGATATTACTTTCAATTCTGATACTGATACTGAAGTCATTGTTCATCTAATTTCACGAGCACGTAAAGAAGGATTAGATCCTCTTGATTCAGTTAGAAGTGCATTACAAGTATTACGAGGTACATGGGGATTATGTGTAATGTTTCATGATTCAAATCAAATCATTTGTGCTAGAAATGGTTCCCCGTTAGTAATAGGATTAGGGGAATCTGAAATGTTTATTTCTAGTGATCCACATCCATTAGGAGAACATACTCAACAGGTAGTTTACCTAGAGGATGGAGATCTTGCAGTAGTATCTAAAGATGGACTTAGTACTCATCGAATTGAAGGTTCTACTGAGCATAAGGTAGTAACTATCGAAGAACAATGGGGTGACTCGGAACTCGGTGACTATCCACATTTCATGTTGAAAGAAATTCACGAACAGCCCGAAGCATTACGTCAATGTATTTCAGGAAGAACTTTGTTGAGTGAAGGTACTGCTAGATTAGGAGGATTGAATATGTCTAAGAGAAGAATGAATGCTATTCCCCATGTACGATTAATAGGATGTGGAACTGCTCTTTATGCCGCTCAAGTAGGTCGTTTAGCCATAGAACATTTAGCTCGAGTCCCCTCTTTTGCTCATGTTGCTTCAGAATTTAGACAAAATGACCCGGTGATTGATTCTAAAGCATTACATTTTGCAGTTAGTCAGTCTGGTGAAACTGCTGATACTTTATCTGCAGTAAAGTATATTCAAGAAAATGATGCCGAGGTTAGAGGAGTTATCAATGTTGTAGGCTCATCTATTGCCAGACAATGTGGCCATGGAGTTTACATTCATTCTGGTCCTGAACAAGCGGTTGCATCAACTAAAGCATTTACAAATATGATTGCAGCATTGAATTTATTTGCTCTTCAAATTGGGCGTTCCCGAAACCTTCCACGAGCAGCAGGACGTTCTTTAGTCAAGGCAATGAGAGAACTTCCAACACAAGCAGAATCTATCATTAATTCACCTGCTCCTTATGAGGATGCAGTTCAAGCAATTAAGAACGCTAAATCAGTATTATTTCTTGGAAGAGGTTTTTCCGCTCCAGTAGCTCGAGAAGGTGCTCTAAAATTAATGGAAATAGCATATATCCCTTGTTTAGCATATCCTGCTGGTGAGATGAAGCATGGGCCGATTGCTCTGCTAGAAGAAGGAAGTCCTGTTGTAGTAGTTGCTCCTGATGATATTCAGAGAGATAAAACGATTTCAAATATTCAAGAATGCAAAGCAAGAGGTGCCAAAATAATCCTTATTCATACCGAAGGAGATAATATCGCTGAACATGGTGATATTTGTTTCACTATACCTCCGACAGAGGAATCATTGAGTCCAATGCTTAGTGTAATTCCATTACAATTAATTGCATACCATACAGCACTTGAACTAGATAGAAATGTAGACAGACCTAGAAATCTAGCAAAATCAGTCACTGTTGAATGATTAACTGATAGAAAATTTTTGTTCAGTAGGGTTCCATGCCCACTGATGATAACCAAGAACATGATCTGTATGTCTCATTTTTACTATTGCTAGCTTTCGGGCAACATGATCTCCAGTTCTTTCCATAGTTAGGTGAATAACACCATCAGAAAGATAGTCTTCAACTCCAAATTCTCCGAATTGTTTCTTTTCTTCTCCTGTCATCTCACAGATGAAGAATGCGGTAAGGCCTAGGCGCCTAACTGCTTCAAACAACTTGAAAATAGCATCTCTTGGATTTGCCATTTTGGTTAATGTGAAGAAAGCACCGAGTGAATCGAAAACAAGAACATCGAAACCAATTGATTCTCTGTAATTAGTTAGTTGTCTGATTAATTGACCCATCCAATCAACTTCTGAATCAAGCATTTTCTTCTTGTCAAGTTGAACACGTAAATCAGCTAAATCAATAATGGCAATAGACGATCTAACTTTAGGATCTTCAATATCCATTCCCATATTGGCCATGTGCCCCTGAAGAGAAGATTTCCCTTGCTCCATTGTGACATAGATTCCACTTGCTTGCCCCTCTCTAACGGCATTATACAGCATAGAAAAACCAAGACTTGATTTCATTGAACCACTGACGCCGGCTAGTAGCACAATATGGCCTTGAGGGATCCCTCCTTGCATTCTTTGATCAAGCCCATTTACAAATGTCGGGATTCGTTTATTCGCGTCGCTCATAGGTTCACCGATTGTCAGGAGGCACGGGGAGGACATAAACGCCTCCATTGTGTGAGTGTAAATATGGCTCGAAGAATTCGCTTAGCTTCTGCGTCGTCTAGACGAATGGAATGGTTAACAGAAAACCTTCCAAATTCGGTCGAAATAAATGTAAAACCGCTTGCAGGGGAAGAGAAAATATCTGAAGGTGAAGTTTCATCTCAGGTTGCATTTGTATTAGAAGATAAAATTTCAAGAGCAAAAATACAATATTTTCTGGAAAAACAAAATGCTCTTGATAATAACTCAATTTATCCTCCAGATATTTGGATTGTATCAGATACTCTTGTTGAGGATCCAAATGATGTTTATACTGCTTTAGGGCAACCTGTAGATGAAATTTCTGCTTTGAGGATGCTACTAGATATTTCTGGATGTAGACATTTAGTGTGGTCTGCAACTGCGATAATTGATTTTAGATTACAAGAACATAGAATACATAGATTTCTTGAATCCTCAGTTGTAGAGTTTGAATCATTAGATGAGCAAGTATTGGAAAATCTCATTTCTTCTGATTCATGGAGAGGAAAAGCAGGTGGATATGATATGGCTGGGCCTGCAAAGAATTTTTCAAAATTGATTGAAGGAGAATTAGTTACAGTTCTTGGATTTTCAAATGAAGCTATGATGCATCTGCGTAAAATCACTCTTCAGATTTGAATTCATATGGATCTAATGGCGCATTAATTTCATTCCAAAACATCGGAATACGTTCCCATGATCCTTTTTCAGGAATTAATTCTTCTTTCCACCATGAGGCCATTCGAAATAATGCTAATATGAATGGAAATGCAACAACGATTGATCTGATTTTTATTGGTAGATTTTCAAATATTTGTTCACGAAGAAAAGGACCAGAAATAAGAATTGCAGCAATAATTACAATGATACTAGTAGGCCAACCGTTTTTTCGATTTTCCATTCTTCTGTGTAAATGATCTTCGTGAAGAGTTGAGATATAACCTGTAGTTATACCTACAGAAATAGGAATGATCATTAAAAATCCATTACCTAAATAAACAAATAATCTTGGTAAGTTTTCATCTATTATCCAATAAAATATAGAACAAAGTCCAATTAATGTGATTAATAGAGAAGAGACAACAATTAGGGCATTATAATGTCCTCCTGCTAAAGATCGTTGGATTATACGATGAGGATTTATCAGTAATCCAAGCGTTAGAATCAAACTTCCTCTAAGTAGATACGTAATTGAATTATCTATTTGCTCGAAATACAAAATTATCTCACTGAATGAATGTAGAAGAATCATAATTCCTAAGAGAATACTCCTCGAGGAGAGTTGATTCGTAGAGATTATGTCCCAACTCATTCTCCTATTGAAATAGCTTAGAATTAATGCCCAACAAATCGGAGTCCAAATTAGTCCTATCGTCAGCCACATTGATAGAAACAAAGCATCTATCTCATCTGAGAACAGTCCAGAAAAAATGCAGATGAATGAACCTAAACTAATCGTGATTGCAGGTATAATTCCTGAGAAACCTACAGGGTCAGAATTTTTTAATTTTTTATTTCTAAATAAAGTCATAATTGGGTTCCAAAGATGAATATATTGGAATGCATATGCAGACATTCCAACCAGTAAAAATTGATAGAAAATTTCGATATCCCCAATGATAATACCCACAAAAATGATTGATGTGCCTGCAAGATTCAAGTTTTGAACTGACTTTAGAGAAGCTTCTTGGTAAGGGATGAATTTATGCACATAAGGAAGAACATCAAATCCTGCACCAAGAGCGAAACACATAATCCAACCATGTGATGCGATGATAGTTCCTATTATAGCAAATTGAATAGGTGCTAATTCTCCAGTATTAATCATACCATTTGGAGAAACAAAAGTCCAGATTCCACCTATGATAAAAAGAGTTGAACCCACAATTGCTGCCTGAGTAAGTTCGACATAGGTCCCTGAAATAGACCCCATCTCATTATTATGAGAAACTAAATCTATATTAGAACTCAAAACTCCGCCCCCTAATTTAAATTAAGATAGTGAGGAGTATTATTGTTCCAATCGTTTGATCAAATTTTCAATTCTTCTAACTGTAGACTCAGATAGGTGATGTTCAATTCCTTCAGTTTCGTGATGAGCTGTTGTTTCTTCTACACTTAGAAGTCTAAGGAATGAGAAAAGAATACTATGTCTTTCTCTCATCCATTCTGCATGTTGTCTTCCCTTTGGGCATAGTTTAACAGGTCTATACGGGATTTTTTCTATCCATCCTTCTTTTGCCATTTTTCCTAGCATTCGAACTACTGTAGGTCTAGAAATTGCTAGATTAGCAGCAATGTCGGATACTCTAGCTTCCCCATGAATATCTTCTAACTCAACAATTATTTCTAAGAAATCTTCGATTCTAGAACTGACTCTTACATTTCTATTTTGCATTTCTCTAATATGTGCTGATTTCAAGCCATCTAATCGCTCTTGTTCTTCCATTTCAGCACCTAGCATAATAATTATTTATTTTTCATCCAAGCCCATGTTCTTTCTATTCCTTCATTTAGGGGTACTTCTGCGTCCCAACCTAATGCTTGTTGAGATTCAGAGATATCTGGTAATCTTCTTGATGAATCTCCAGGATGTGCTGCAGTCTTGATTGGTTGTATGGTTGTTGCACTCACTTCAATACACATGTCGACTAATTCTAAGATTGAAGTTTCAACAATTGAACCTAGATTAAATGCTCTCCCCGTTAATTCAGTTCCATCTATACCAACATCTAATTCTCCTACTAGTTTAATTCCTTTAACAACATCTTCAACCCAAGTAAAGCATCTAGTTTGTTTTCCATTTCCATGAATTTCCATTGGTTCATCTGATAGACATTTTTCAAGAAGCATAGATACGACCTGTCCATGACTATCACTTGGTAATCTGGGTCCATATGAATTGAATGGCCTCACAATTCTTGCATCAATTGAATGTGTTCGAATTGCGTGTTGAACTAGTAATTCCCCGATATATTTTGACGCTCCATATGAATGACGTTGATGCATGTGAGACGGAGAAAAAATACTGTTGCTATTTTTTCCTAAGGGCATTGTTGTTTGTTCACCCCATGCTTCAGGGCTACTTGTAAAAATAAACCGTGCGCCTTGAGTGGTAGCGAAATTCAAAGCGCTCTCCAAAGTGCCATGATTAATTCTAACGACTAAATCAGGTCTTTCATGAAACCATCTAGTTCCGTTTATTGCAGCCAGATGATAAACAACATCTACACTACCCCCTAAACGACGGAGTGCAATATCAAAACTTTCAGGATTACTAGCGTCTTTCATTACAATGTGAAATGGAATACCCATTTCTGCTGCTGATGTTTTACAATTTTCTAGATTTTTTTGTTTCCCTCTGAACATATCGTCGATAACACAAACTTCGTTAAAATCAAGTAAAAGAGCCTCACATAGATGGCTTCCAAGGAACCCTGCACCTCCTGTGACGACGACTCTCATAGCCATCAGAGGGGGTTGTCTCGTAAGTGCTTCACCCCTTCAAGCATCACATCTTCGAGTTACTTCTAATCGTACAGTTCCGTCTTCTAATTTCATTAGTATTTCATCTCCAGAATTAATTTCCAAACAAGGGTCATCATCAAATTTTGTTGCATAAGGTACTCCTAATAACGAAGCAGCAGGCATTGAGAGTGGACATACATCACGATTAACTATCCCTTTCGGACCTTTACCTGTGTAAATTAATCCCATTAAGACATAAGGCGCTACTGTCGATCCGGATCCTTTAGGGTAAATCAAGATGGTATCTTCAATTGCCACTCCGTCTAATGGATGTCCGGGATCTTCTATTACACCTGAATCACGATTAACATATCCAAGATATGTGATTGGTACATCTGTCACCAATGCTTTTCCATAGATTTCCCATTCATTTTGGCTAGGTAGACTTTCTCCTCGAAGAGTAATTTTACCTGTCTGATATGTTTTTGCTGATTGAACAGTTCCATGACTTTTTTCTTCAAGAGTGGGCCTTTCTCCTTGAATTAAAAAAGGATCAAATGCAATTGCAACACATTCTTCGATTGTTGCCACGCTAGTTGGCATATTATTCAGACCACTTGTAAGATAGTGTTCTGCTTTCAATGAATTAGTAAGGAGATGGTTATACTTTGTACGATTGTAAGGCGTCACTTCTGGACAAGTATCTTTCAGAACTAGAGCACCCGCCTCTTCTAATAAGCTCACAGTCCCATCAATTTCTAGAGTTTTGTAGTTGTGACTAGAAGTGAAAACCCACAGTCGATGGTTCGGGATTTTTTTACCTAACTCCATGTGTGTTCTAACTGCAGCAGCTGTAGCACGGACTTCTCCTACGCTTGCTTGTGGACATCCTATTACGACTAAATCAACAACTCCCTTTGGAGCCAGTTCATTGTATCTATTTGCTAATTTGTTTCCATTAAAAATTAGTTTAGATTGAATTTTTGAAGTATCTAATCCATTATCTTCAATCCATAACATAGGAGAACCATAGTTTGCAGCCGCCGCTGTTAGAGCTTTCAACATTTCAAAAGTCGGGTTTTCGGGGAGCCCTTCAATCAAAGGCATTGGCCCCCATGGCATCTTCCATTCTGAAGATCGTTGAGCACCAATCCAGTCTCCAAGTATACTCCAATCAGTAGGGTCATCCATTTTACATTCAACATTTACTATCAGGTTTGGGATTCTATTTTCAGGAAGATGGAGCCCCCATCTGGGAGCCCATCCCGTTAGTGCTGTGGCAAGAGCAGACAATCCTGATTCTCTATTTGTGATTAAAGATGTATATGAATTGGAAAAACATACTGCATTTGATTCTGCCCACGATCCAATTCCTTCCTCATCTATTCCTCTATCATAAGGGGTACAGGAAAGAGTTGCTTTTATTCCAAGTTTCATGTATGCATGAATAATCTCAAATTGTTGTTTAAGAAAATCTGGATATTCTATATCCATCTCATCCATTTTTTCATGATCACATCCAGCGCTGTTTAGTGTGGTCGGAATAGCGACTTGACCATCAGGATCATTGGATAAATCTGATAGAAATCTGCGTAATCCATGCCCCCCTGTTAGCACACTAACTCCACTTACGTGTGAATTATTACACCTGATGAATTCTTTTGCTCCTGATACAGACGCTAAGTCGACTACTAGTCTTGCCGCTTTTTGTCTTGTTTCTCCATGTTCTCCAGATATCATTGAAATAAGTTCAGAAGGAATTTCCATTATCTCACTTCCTAATTCTTTTTTGCTGCTAGAGGCTGTCTCCATCCTTGCCCAAATGCTCTTTTTGAGACTCGAGGAGAGGGTGACATCTGCCATCTTTTATGTTCGTTATTTGCGAAACGAATAAGAATATCAGAAATTAGTGTAATATTTAGCCCAGTGAATCCAGAAATCGCATCCTCATCTAACCCTTCTTCCATATGTAATTGCAATATTGAGTCTAATACTTCGTAAGGTGGAAGGCTATCTTGGTCTGTCTGATCTGGCGCCAATTCTGCTGATGGAGGTTTAGTCATTGTTGATTCGTTAATTGGTTCCTCAAGACCTGATGATTTTGCTTCACTATTAATTGCTTTAGCCAATTCATAGACCTCAGTTTTCCATACGTCTCCTAATGGTGAGAATCCTCCAGCCATATCGCCATATAATGTACAATATCCCATCGCAAGTTCTGATTTGTTTCCTGTAGCAATCGCCATTGCTCCTCTTGCATTTGAAACTCCCATTACCAACATTCCTCTTAGTCGTGATTGAATATTCTCAGCGGCAACATCATGTCCTTTTTCTAATTCTTGAATTAATGTAGACTCTGCAGAAAGATGAATCTCCTCTATAGACATAGATAGTAATTCCATTCCTAGTTTTTCTGATGTAAATTCTGCATCAGTGATAGAGTGATCACTAGAATGCCGACTAGGCATTGAAATCCCGATTACATTTTTTGAGCCCAAAGCTCGAACACAAATAGCAGCAGAGACAGCAGAATCAATACCTCCACTCATTCCTAGGACTACTGATTCTAGACTAGATTTTCTACAATAATCTCGAACCCCTACAGTAATTGCATCTAGTAATTCTGTATAACGAGAAATTATTGCTGGTTCTCTATCATACATTTCGCAATCGATTACATCTTGTTCATTTAGTAATAGAAACTTACCAGTTCGTTTTTCTGTATTTATTAGTAGGATACCTTCTTTCCATGCAGGGGCTTGAATAATACATCCATCTGGCCATGCAATCAGACTTCTCCCATCAAAAATTAAATCATCATTTGCACCTACTTGATTACAAAGTAAGAACGGATGTTCTAGTGTTTTTGCCGCACATCTCGCTACTTCTGCCCGTGTATCTTGCTTTTCTATATGATATGGGGATGAAGAAAGGTTCAATGACATTTTCAGAGTTTCTCCATCGATAGAAAACGAAGACAATTGTTCAATTGGATCAACGGAGTAATCAGAGGGGACGAATCCAGCATGTTGCCAAGCATCTTCACAAATTGTAACACCTATATTTTGGCCATCTAGAAGCCTTAAAATTCCAGGTTTTGAGTCAGGATGAAAATATCTTTCTTCATCGAACACATCGTATGTTGGAAGTAATTGCTTCTGAGTAACTACTCGAGTAGGACGACCAGGAATGATTCTAACAGCTCCATTCCCGGGTTTTGTTCGTTCTGCTTCTGGAGGAATTGGTGTTCCGACAATTGTAGGAATAGATACTTGAATAGATTTTGTTGCTTCGATACATTGTCGAACAAATCCATGTTTTTCAAGCAAGTCTCTTGGAGGATATCCCGATATGGCTAATTCAGAACTAACTGCTAGTTCTGCTCCATTTTCTTGAGCAATTCCAACTGCATTTTCTATTGATTTCACATTAGCATCTATATCTCCTACTGTGTGATTTAATTGGAGAAGAGCAACTATCGTCATTGTTCCTTCACCCCCCTCTCTAATCTCGGTTCATTGAACGTTCCGATTTACTGGATATGAAATTTTATCTTTTATTTTTTTGAAATCGAGGCTTAATGGCATGAAATTCCAAATTTTTTGAGTCGCCAGTAGTTGTATGGCCATGGAGTAAGAAAACCAGCGATTAACATTGGAATGATTACTACTGGTGTGAGCATAGCACCTCCAGTTAGTAGTACGTCGGTTATGTTCATCGCTGCTTCCATCCCTATCATTGAAATTAGAGACATTCCAATAGCTACTCTGAATGCTTCCTTAATTCCCCCCATTTGCTTAATGAGAATGAATGTCTCCAATGCAATTGAAGTCATGATTCCGTTAAACATTGCAAGCGCCATAATCATCATAGTACTCCAACCCGAATCTATGAAGATAAACTGGAATGCTGCAATTGTACCAAAATCACCTATGCTGCAACCCACCAAACACCATTTTGTATTGTGTGCAGATTGTTTCCAAACACTTCCATCTCGCCAATTGAAATCATCTTTGATATTACTAGAAAGAATGACAGCAGGAATTCCAATACTGTATCCAAGAGAAACAATTGCTTGTTCAGCCTTTTCGAGAGAGACTCCCTGAAAACTAACATTTCCTGACTCTAATTTTACATCGATATTGTAAGCACCATTCAATGAATTAAGTGCTTCTTCCACTCTTCCCACACATGACATACATGTCATGCCTGAGACTGTAGTTGAGACCACATCGTCCATGCTTTCAGAAAATGACGGTGGTATTTCAACCTCCGTAAGGATTTGAATCCTTTCTCCCATCAGTTTGAAGACATCTTCCAAAGTCCGTCGGTTCATGCCTGCGCCTGAACCTGTGGGGGATCTGGACCCTGTATCACTTGAAGAGAGTGTTATGCGTTTATGGTCTGATGAAGAAACATTTCAGCAAAGTATTGAGTCTAGACGTGGCAATACTCCTTTCATATTTTTAGAAGGACCTCCAACAGCTAACGGACGTCCAGGGATACATCACGTAGTTGCTAGAACCTACAAAGATTTAGTCTGTCGATGGAAGGCTATGGAAGGCCATTTTGTTGAGAGAAAGGGTGGTTGGGATACTCATGGATTACCAGTGGAAATTGAGGTTCAGAAACGTCTTGATTTGATGAGTAACGAAGCCATAGAAGAATTTGGGATCGCCGAATTTAATGAAGAGTGTAGAAAATCCGTTTGGACATATGAAGAAGCATGGAGAGAAATGACCGAAAGAATGGCTTTTTGGGTTGATTTAGATCAACCTTACGTTACCCTAGACAATGATTTCGTAGAATCTTGCTGGTGGGCTTTGAAACAAATGTTCGACAAAGGTCTACTCTACAGAGGTCATAAAGTACTTCCTTACTGCCCCCAAACTGGAACCTCTTATTCAAGCCACGAGGTAGCATTAGGATACAAAGAAGTAGAGGAGCCTTCAGTTTATGTGAAATTTAGATTGGAAAATTCTAATGCCTCTATCTTAGCGTGGACAACAACTCCTTGGACCCTTCCAGGGAATGTTGGTTTAGCAGTAGGTCCAGATGTAAGTTATGTCAAAGTTCGAGTCCTTGAAGAACCTTCATCATGGGAAGGTTTTGGAGGAGCCTTAATTGGAGAAGAGTTGATTTTAGCTAAAGATCTAATGAAAGAAGTACTCCGCCATCATGTAGAGATCATCGAAGAATTTCCAGGTTCTGAATTGATTGGTCTTTCTTATGCCCCTCTATTCCCTGAAGCAGTAGATGGTGGTGAATCCTCTTCTGCTTGGACTGTTTTGAGCGCTGATTGGGTAACTACAACCGATGGGACTGGAGTTGTCCATACTGCAGTAATGTACGGTGAAGATGACTATAACTTAGGAATGGAAGTTGGTCTTCCAGCTCAACATACAGTCGACATGGATGGGCGTTTCGTCAAAGGTACTCACCCACGCCTAGACAGCAGATATGTCAAGGATTGTGATGAAGAAATAATGGAAATTTTATCTGAATCTAACCTTCTATATCGTGAAAAGTCATATTCTCACGATTATCCTCATTGTTGGAGGACTGATCATCCCTTGTTATACTATGCAATGGATTCTTGGTTTGTTAGAATGACTGCTGTCAAGGATCGTTTATTGGAATTCAACGATCAGGTTGAATGGGCACCAGATTGGGTTGGAGAAGGTCGCTTCGGAGAATGGTTGAGAAATGTCAAGGATTGGGCAATTAGTAGAGAACGCTATTGGGGTACTCCATTACCCGTATGGCGTTCAGCATCTGGAGAAATGAAATGTGTTGGTTCTATTTCAGAACTTCAAGCAGAGGTAGACAAGGCAAGAGCTGCTGGTATAGACAATCCCGAATGTCCTGATGATGTTGATCTTCATCGTCCAATTGTTGATCAGTTTGTTCTTATTAGCGAAACTGGAGAACCGATGAATCGGGAACCGTTTGTAATGGATTGTTGGTTCGATTCAGGATGCGCTTCGTTTGCCCAATGGCATCATCCATTTGATAATCCTGAAACTTTTGAGAATAACTTTCCAATTGACTATATTTGCGAAGGAGTAGATCAGACTAGAGGTTGGTTTTACACTCTCTTGGCAGTTTCTACAACTGTGTTTGATTCACTTTGCTACAAGCGCTGTCTAAGTTTAGGATTAATCCTTGATGCTGAAGGAAAGAAAATGTCCAAATCTAGAGGGAATATTGTTGACCCATGGGATCATTTTAATCGAGAGGGAGCAGATGCTACGAGATGGTATATGGTTACAGCTGGTGCCCCATGGAATCCATTGAAATTTGATCCTAATGGGGTTAGAGAAACGTATGGGAAAATGTTCTTGACATTATGGAATTGTTATCGTTTCCACGCAGATTATGCTGCCTTGGATGGTTTTGATCCTGATGATTCAACCAAATCGATTCCAATTGAAGACAGAACTCCTTTGGATAGATGGATTTTAAGCCGTCTTTCAAATATGAGTCATTCCTATCATCAACAATTTGAGGATTGGGATTTCCATAAGGCCTGTAGAGATTTAGAGGAATTTGTTGTAAATGATTTATCAAATTGGTACGTTCGTAGATCACGAAGACGCCTTTGGGATGAAAATGAATCATCTGATAAGAGAGCCTGTCAATTAACACTTCATGAGGTATTAACAGTATTATGTCGGTTGATGGCACCTGTAGCACCATATATTTCAGATGTAATTCACAGAAATTTGTGCAGCGGTGAAAGTGTTCATCTTGCAGATTGGCCAATATTGAGTGCAGAATCTAATGTCGGTGAAGATATACTTCCACCTATCGATATGATGGTTGAAGCAAAGATGGAGATGGTTCGAACTCTTGCTGAAGCCGGTAGAAGAATTAGAATTGAAGCTGGGCGACGTCAACGACTCCCATGTCAGTCTGGATGGATTGTTGGTGGCCCAGATATTTCAGAATTCCATGAAATTTTAGCTGATGAATTAAATGTAGAAATATTGGAAACTGAAAAAGATCTTGATCGTTTTCAAAGAATAGAACTAGCACCTAACCGTAAGGCATTAGGGAAAAAGTGTCGACAAGATCTTCCTTCGGTTCTAAAGGAATTAGATTCAGTAGACCCTGAATCATTCCTTTTGGAGATTGAAGCTGGATTAGGTGCTTTATCTGGATATGAGATTATTTCAGAAGATATTGAAATTCGAAGAGTGGAAAAGGAAGGGTTCGCAGCATCTACGGTATCTATCGATGGCCCTGAAGGTCCAATGGATGTTAGCCTAGTTCTAGACCTTGCTTTAACTGAAAATCTACTTTCTAAGGGTCTTGCTAGAGATATAATTCGACGAATTCAAGCTAAAAGAAAAGATCTAGACTTAGAAGTGGACACTACAATTTCTCTTGAAGTTTGGTTGCCTGACAATGCTCCCGAATTATCTGAAGAAGATGGCAAACATGTTAGTTCAGAGGTACGCGCATCATCTTCCAAATTCCATCGATTAAAAACTGGATTTTCTGCGGAATTAGATAGTTCCCCAGTAGATGTTTTCTCCCTAGATGGAGAATTTGATATTTCCTTTAAAATTACTCAATCTTAACCGATGTTCTCAATAACTCCCGAACTTCGATGTTTGCCGATGATGGGCTTAACTGAGATACCTGGAGTAGGAGAATCCCTTTCTCAAAGAATGATTGAAGCATTGGGTTCTGAGGAAGAAGTTTTCAAAACTTTATCGCAAGGTGACGTTACTAGCCTATCTTCTGTGGAAGGTGTCACCTCTGTACGTGCAGTTCGATTAATTCAGAATTTTCGAGGCGAGGATGCAGATGTTTGCCAAAGTGTTGAAGCAACGAAATTACATGATAGGATACTCGAATCCATCAGTAGTTTCGCCAGCAGTCCGGCAGCTAAAGATAGGATTGGACTCTTACGACCTTTATCTAAACATCATATTGATTCTATTGAAATATGTAGAAACAGATCTAAGTTAGCATTAGAATTTGGTTTATCTTTTCCTGATTCATTGGAAACATGGACTAAGTTTTCTTCTTCATTATCAAATCCTAAAAGAGGCACAAGTAGAGTAAATAGAGTAATTGTTGTACCTGATTCAGAAACTGCGGATAGATGTAATTCTTTGTCAACTCGTTGCAGAATTGTAATTAGAGATCCAAATGAGAAGTGGACTGATTATACTGTCTTTCCTAATGTGACATGGGTAGGTAAATCCGCTCCTACTTCTCCTCCCAATGGATGGATTTGTTTTTCATCGATTAACCAAATTGCTAGTTTAGTTCCTGAATTAAGTGTTGAATGGTTTGAATTAAACTCAGAAATATTACATGCGATTCAAAAAATTAAGGAAAATGAATGGCCTGTAAACCCTTTTTCAGAAAAAATCGAAGAATTAGTTGAACCAATTTCCAATTTAGATAAAATTCTCGATTCACTAAATGTAGAAGACGGCAATCTACAAACGTTAGAGAAAATAAAGGATGCTTTGTGGTCTGAAATTAAAGCAATTGAAGGAGGTATTAATGATGCAATTGTAGCCGGAACTTCTGATGCACATCTTTCTATTGAAGGCGATGAAGTTCTATCTTTTTACGCAGATACTGAAAGTTTGAATCGGCGAATACAAGCTACTGTTGCAGATACTATTGAGGATGCCAAACAAGCCGGAAGAAAAAGATTAGAATTATTTCTCCAAAATACCCCGGTAAGAATTCCATTTGATTGGATTGAATCTGATTATCCGTGCGCGGTAAGTCGTAAAGCAGTAGAAGATATAGAAGCAGAATTAGAGAATGCTATTGAATCTGCAAAGAACAATGATCTTTTACAAAATGCTAAGATCGCACAAGAATTGATAGAGCCATGTAAAACTGCAATTTCTGGTTTAATAGAAATTGAGATGTGGTTGACAGTTGCAAGATGGGCAATTCACAATAAATGTATAATGCCCGAGTTAGTCTCTAAGAAATCGGGTTTTGAAATTATAGATGGTCGCCATCTACTACTTGATTGCCTTCCTACTCCCATTTCATATGGATTAGGATCAATAGCATCAGAAGGAGATAGACAACCTCTCAGTTTGCTCTCCGGAGCCAATTCTGGGGGCAAAACAACATTGTTGGAAACTATTGCAATGATTGCATTACTCACACATTCTGGTTTACCTGTTCCTGCCTCTTCTGCGAAGATTTCGTTAGTAGATGAGATACATATCTTGGCCAAGGTAAATGGGACTCAATCTGCAGGGGCTTTAGAAAGAACACTTCTAAGATTAGCTGATGTGTTTGTTTCAGAAAGTCAGAAACTCGTTCTTGCCGATGAATTAGAAGCAATAACTGAACCCGGAGCTGCTGCACGTATTCTTTCAGGATTACTTTCTGTTGCAATGGAAAATAATACAAATACAGTCGTATTAGTTACTCATATTGGTGGTCAAATAAAAAATAATTTCACTGGAGAAATTAGAATTGATGGGATAGAAGCAAGAGGATTGGATGAGAATTTGGAATTAGTAGTTGATAGAACACCTATTCGAAATCATCTCGCGCAATCAACACCCGAATTAATTGTTCGTAGATTAGCTGCTCGAGCACAAGGTCCTTCAGCATCGATTTTTGCATCTTTATGTGAAAGTTTCAAGAATTAATTGAGGCGTATGTATCTGGGAGAAATAGTTCCAAACCAAATAGTGGGTCTGGATCTGATGAATCATGATAAGCAATTACTGAACCGCCATCAGGCAGAATGGTCATACTTGCAAAGTCAAAACGAATATCTTGTCCTGCTCCAGATGTAGCATCTAAATCCCCTAAGCCAAGAAATGTCATTGAATCTGGTTTAAGGTTCTCTGAGTATTCTCTAACATGCCAAGCAATATCAATATCGGGTCCTTCAGAACTTTGGTATCTAACATTTAGAACAAATAAGTCCAAATTGCCATTTGAATGAAATTCCCATTCCTCAATTTCTGATGCTTCTCCGGTTAGATCATATGTTTGATTTCTCCAAGTTTCTCCCCCATCATTAGAAATCATATGTTCAAAAATTAGACCTGAATTAACAACACAGTGTAGATATGAAGATGAATCGAAAGCACAATATTCACTTGGTAAGCTATTGCCCTCAATAGTTGTAGCTCTCCACCAATTTAGAGAAGTGTCAAGAAAAGCATCTCCTCCATCGTTGAAGAAATTAGGGAAATAAGCTCCGCCTGAAGGCACAGGAAATCCTCTCATTTCTTTGTGAGGTTTGGTGTAATCCCAAGCCTTCTCTAGATCTTCTGCAACTAAATCTACTTCCATTACGTCTAATTGTTCATCACGATCAGGGAATTCAAAATAGTAATAATTTAGCCCATCTGTTGACATTTGGCCACCTCTATTGGATGACTGATGCCAGAAGTTTGAGATGACTAGACTTGCCCAGTCTCCGCTTCCATAAGGTGCAGCACCGTCAATTGGCCCTACAATTTCCATTTGCCATGATCTATCATAGAAAGGTTCAGTCAATCTGTTGAAACACCATGTCCAATCCTCATCTTCAGCATCCCAAAAGAAAGCATAGAATTGATCACCTCCAGATGAGGATGGATAAGGAAACCATCCCATGGCAATAATATCTCCAGTAGTCGTTTGAACGATACTACCTTCTCCCAACCCTTCCTGGCCCGGAACAGTAAGTTTAGGAGTTCTACAATTCAGGTCTTGTACTACTGGAGGCATCCATTCTTGCCATGTATGTCCCCTATCTTCTGACCATGTAGGATATTCTCCACCAAAGTTGAGGATCCATCCCCACTCTGTGGCGGCAAGGTAATGCTCACAACAATTCCCTCCTTCTAAGTTACCAAAAACAGCCCAAGATGAATTTCCCCATGAAGCATTAACTGTAGGATCTGGATGACTTACATTGAACGGTCTTATCCTATCTTCCCCTGTAAATCCTGCAGGGTCGTCAATGTAGCTGAATCCGTCAGCCCAATCATTCCCAACTACAATTTCTTCATTAGAACCAAAACATCCTGGAATAAGTAAAACTAAAGTCGCAAAGATTGTTGAAATTCGACGCCAAGTCCCACCCTCCATGGTGTTATTTTGGGGTTGCACTTTTTCTGATTGTCGCTATTTTGGGTTCAATCACAGATGGTAGGGTTCAAGCCCTTGCTCTTACCATGGATACTCATGGGCATCACCAGGCAGTACCAAGTTCTCTTTGCAATTGCTATTTTCTTGCTTATGCCATATTCAGGATCAGCAATAGGCGAAACAAACGATGGATTGCATGTTTCTGAGATACTCGTATCTTCAAACAATGAAAATTATGGAGGAACTGATTGGAATTGTGATGGAACATTTGGTAGTAATAGTGATCAATTTATTGAATTGTATAATCCTACATCGAGTTCCATCGATATTACTGGATGGAGTTTAGAGTTCCAAGGGGTAGAATTTACCGATTCTTTCAATATTTTATCAGGAACAACGGTAGCCGAGGGAAGTAGAATAGTATTTTTCAGAACTTCTACAGGTATAGCATTCGATTATTTTGGTGGAGGTTCTGTAAGACTGATTGATTCCTCAGGAAATTCAATTTCATCTCTTTCATTTGAAGGTGAAGATTCAGACTGGGATACATCATATGTTTCTGATTCTAGTGGAGTAGTCACCAAAGTTTCTCCTCCTACTCCTGGTTGGGGCCCTGGAGAAGATACTCCATCCACTGGTCCAGGGGCCCCTTGCCCGGAACCAGTTGGAGTAAGTCATACAGGGTCGTATGTCCTTTCAGGAACAATCGTAACTATGGAATCCGAATCTAGTGTTCTTCTCAACGGCCATGTCTTGGTAGAAGATGGAATAATATCTGCTGTTTGGTCAGAAGGTCAGACATTACCTAGCGCTGCTGAAGGTATAGAAATTATTGATACTGGAGGAATAATATATCCCGGATTATTAGATGTCCACAATCATCCTCATTACAATGTAATACCGATTTGGGATCATGGAACTGATGGTTGGGAAAATAGGTATCAATGGAGAACAGAATCAGAGTATAAGGACGCTATTACTAAGGTAGAAAATGGACTAAATGATGGAGGTTCTGATGGCTGTGGATTAATGGTAGAGTCAATGAAGCATGCTGAAGTTAAGTCAATAGTTGGAGGCACAACAGTAATTCAAGGAGCCACCACTGAGAGCGAATCTACATTTGATTCAATTTTAGCGAGAAATATAGAGAAAGAAAATTTTGGATCTGATGGAATAGAAACTCGTGTTGGCGGGTCTTGGTTCCCTGCAGATTATTCTGGTTCTCATATCAAATCTAAGAAATCAGCAGGAACCCTTGATGCCTGGATGATTCATCTTTCTGAAGGAATAGATGAACCCTCTAGAGCTGAATTTGACTCTTTAGTAAACAATCAATTATTGATAGATGAATTAGTTGTAATTCATGGGACTGCTCTAACAGCAACAGAATTCGGATTAATGGCTCAGGTAGATGCTTCCTTAGTTTGGTCTCCTATGTCTAATTTATTGTTGTACGGCGATACTGCAGATATTGCTGCAGCAGATGATGCTGGAGTATCAATTTCTATTTCTCCAGATTGGGCACCATCTGGAGCAAAGAATGTGTTACATGAAGTAAAAATTGCAGATTGGTGGGATACTAATGTGCTGGGAGATCGATTTTCAGATTTTGAAATGGCTCAGATGCTTAGCACAAATTCAGTAGACCAAGTTGGATGGACTGAGCATGTGGGTAGAATTAAACCCGGTTTGGCAGCAGATTTTCTTGTACTTGACTCCTTTGAATCAAACCCTTACAGAAATTTAATTGAAGCAGTAGATCCGGATGTTCGTCTTGTTGTTGTAGCAGGAATACCTGTTTTCGGCGATATCGATTTAATGCAGATGATGACTAACGATACAGAAATAATCAGTGCTCCTGATTTTGATAAGGGAATAGATATTCGCTACGATGGAATCCCTTCAGGTTCTCAGACTTATGCAGTAGTAGAACAAAAATTGAGAGATTGTTTAGAAGACCTTTCCATTGGTCCTCGTCCGTTTGATCCTTGGTATACGTTCGGCGATGAACGTTACTTTCGTGTTTTGAATAGTTCTTTGTCATTCCAGAATGGCCGTTCAGTAGATCTTTGGTCAGATTATTATGATATCAATCTTGACTCAAATGGAAATCGTACTTCAGTTGAGTCTTCTGATCCTTCCACTTGGAATGGAGGAGGTACAAATAATCAAACAAATCCGAGTGATGATTCAGATAATATTGACGATGGAAATGAAATAGATGAAAATAATAGTATTTCAGTAGATGATCTTCCACTTTTATGGCCTACTTTCGGCCCCCTTGGAGGCTCTCAACACCCTTCAAATTCGTCGTTTGAACTAGGGATTCATATTGAGGAATGTACTACAATTGTACAGTCTAAAGAAGATGGACAAGTCAGAGGATGTGGTTCAGTAGTAATTTTGATGCAGGAATCAAGTGGATGTTTCGTCGAATCAGATTCATCTATTGAATATGTAGAAACTTGTCCAGAAAATTCGATTTGGGTCCAACCACATCCTGAGATTAGTGAATCATCTGCAGCTGAAAATTGGCCAGTTAGTCGTCTAGATCCAAGTTATATTCCTGGTGATGTGATTACATTCCCTGGACTAACTTGCGCAGATCCAATTGTGGCCCAAGCATTAGTAGTTCAAGATGACAATCCGGTGAGAGTAGATGATAATCGAATTGGGGAATGGGAATGTAGGCAAGCTATGAATTGGATAAACAAAATTGATTCTAATTCGCAATCTGATGATTCTCTTGGTCCTGAACAATTAGATGAATCAGTTGGCTCATCTTTGACTGGACAAGTGTGGTATTGGTTCGCAATTATTCTTACTATTGGGGTTTTGGTAGGTTCTGTATTTGCAATTGTTCGTGTAGTTAAGAAATAATCACTTGAGTGACCATTCAACACCATCAGGAGTATC
>CENX01211288.1_pt1 | contig 20363 bp, 19 predicted proteins | sample 361321 | NCBI WGS metagenome assembly CENX01 (sample SAMEA2619678, study PRJEB7988) | marine metagenome | isolation source: saline water (ENVO:00002010), including | reverse complement strand
GTACTAAGGACTTAGAGTTGCAGGCCTATGTTGATGCAAGTAATTTGAATCTCTCCCCTTTTCTGGCATTTTTAGATAAGGGTCGCTTATATAATTGGCAGGCAGATAACTGGTCTGGACAGCTGTGGCTTAATAAGTCGATCAATCAGGATTGGCAGGCAGCGCTTGTCATTGATCAGGGTTACTTCTCACTAACTGAAGAGACGAGAACGCTGGATAACATTTCATTTCGTGCTGGTCTTGCTTTTAGTGCTGAACAATATTTAACGGTTAGTTGGCACGATTTTAATGTCGATTTCAATCAGCAAGCGCTTAACCCTTTCTCGGCAGAAATAGCCTTAAAAGGTCAAGCAGAGCAATGGCATTCTTTGACAATGAAGTCTTCTCTATTAGATCTCGGTCAGTTAAATCAACTGATTAATAGTCAACAGTGGATGCCACCAAAGCTATATGAATCAATAAGGGCATTAAACCCTAAAGGACGTCTGCGGCAAGTTGAATTGACATTGCCTCTAGCTGATAAATTGAACCTTTCGGGTAAGGCTATACTTGAAAATATTGAATTGTCAGCTTGGAAAGGTATACCTGGCTTGGAGCAGGCTAACATATACCTTGAGGCCAAAGACAATAAAGGCTTTTTGCAGATAAAAAATCAGTCAGGGCTGTCGATTTTTTTCCCTAAAGTTTATCTTCAGCCACTGGTTTTTTCACAAGCTAAAGCCCAGATAAATTGGACTGTTGAGAATCAACGTTTGTTATTAAGCAGTGACGCGGTAGATTTTTCTATGCCCAACGATCCCGCTGATTATGTTGGTCGATTTTCACTGAATGGGAAGCTGAAGGCTGAACAACCGGCTAGTCACATCAGTTTGGAAATTGGTGTTTTGAATGGTCAGGGTAAAGAGTTACCTAAGCTTCTGCCTTACACCTTGCCAGATAAAACTTTAACTTGGTTAACTGACGCTGATTTGGCCGCAAATATTATTGATGGTGGATTTATTTTTCATGGTTCACTTGATAAAAATAAAAAAACTCACCGAAGTACTCAATTGTATTTAAATGTTGCTAACGCAAGTTTACGGTTCGATCGTGGATGGTCTAAACTGGAACAGTTAGATGGTTTATTTATCATGAATAACCGCCATTCATCAATGACCATTCCTCAGGCACAGTTTGAACAGTTGAGGCTTAGCGATGCTGAGGCCGAATTCGAGGTGGGCAGTCATGGATCACTGTTTTCGATAGAAACCCCCATAACTGGCTCCTTACAAAGTGTTATTAGTGCTTTGCAGCAATCTCCTTTGAAGTTGGATTATATGTCTGCAGTAGAGGATTGGGTGCTTAGTGGTGATTTGCATCAAGCGCATATGCAGCTTCAAGTCCCTATTGGTCAAGCTCAGTTGCCATCTGGTCAAGCAATGCGGCCGAAGGTGGCTTTTCGAACAGAGTTAATGGGTACTTCAATAGAGATGAATAATATTAATTTGTCGATCCATGCGCTACAGGGTCCATTGCGATTTACCTCTGAGCAAGGTCTAGTGTCGCAGTTAACGGGTAGGCTTTGGGGTGAACCGATGGATATTATTCTTGGTGATTATCAACAGCAAAAAAACGATATTGCCTATTTTCCTTTTCAACTTGATGCGGCGACAACAGTCAGTGCCGAGCGCTTATCTCAGTGGTTAAGCTTGCCTATCTTTGCAATGGTCGATGGTCAGGCAGCATTTAAAATGAGACTTGAAAATTCAACGAATGGACTATTGCTATCACTCGACAGTGATCTGCAGGGTTTGGTCTTTAATTTTCCAGGCGAGTTGAAAAAGGAGCTTGCTGAGACTGCAGACCTGACACTGCAATGGAAATTAAATCAATCGAATCAGCCGATGATTGTCAGTGTTGAGGATCGCTTAACAGGGCAATTACATTTTCATCAGTTTAAGTTAACAAATGGCGGTTTTTATTTAGGCGATCACGATGGCTTAGATAAGATTGCCGCTAATACTGAATGGCAAGGCTTAGCATTATCTGGTCAACTTCAAACAGCTAATTTAGATGAGTGGTTAGATTTTTATCAGCGTTATGCTTCATTGACACAGTCGGTGACTCGTGAGCAAGAGCAATATGATGCGGTTGATCTCGGCGAAAAACTGGATATGGGGTTCACGATAAGAGGGCTTAAAGTAGATCAGGTTATGGCGTTTGAACGATCCTTTACTAATTCAGAGATTGACCTTTTAAATGCTAATGATCGGTGGCAATTTGTGGTTAGTAGTGATGAGTTAGCCGGTAGGATCAGCTTGCCAGAAGCGCAATCCTTTCAGTCGGCGAGCAAATTGGATAATCAACAAGATGCCTTTGGCTTAAGTTTGCAACAGCGTTATCTTTTTGACTTGGATTACTTGAAATTACAGACCGCCGGTGACCAAGAACAATTTCAATTTTCAGCGTTATTGGATTCCCAGCGATTAGAAGCCAGTTCTGTTGCTATTAATGACTTATGGCTGAATGAGAGGTCCCTAGGAAAATGGAATTTTCTACTTAGTCCAGCTGAATCATCTTTGCATCTTCACGGTATAAAGGCAGAGTTTAATGGGGTTGCGATAAGCTCGGCGGTTGATAGTGGTTTAGACTGGTTTATTGATAGTGATAAAAAACATCGGTCTCATTTGTCGATTAAAATGCATAGTTATAACCTCGATAATTTAGCTGAGGTGATTAATGATACGGATGCTCTAAATCTGCCTTTAACCAGCCAATCATCTCAATTGCTAGTGGATTTAACATGGCCTGCATCGCCTGAGCAACTCTCCCTATTAGACAGTCAAGGTACTTTAGGGTTTAGTTTTGATGACGGTAAATTTTTGTCGGCATCGAGTTCGGCAGAAGGCTTACTCAAGCTGGTTAGCTTAATTAACTTTGATACATTGATACGGCGGATGAAGTTAGATATTTCAGGTCTTTATAGTGAGGGACTAAGCTTTGAGAGGCTCAGCGGCCGGCTCGATTTATCACAAGGTGAGATAGCTTTTCTTAATCGGCCCATTCATGTTTTATCGCCTTCAAGTGAATTTGTGATGTCAGGAAGGGCGAATTTACATACTTCTACCATCGATGCTAATTTAATCGCAACTTTGCCTTTGAAAGCTAATTTGCCGTGGTTTGCGGCTTTGGCTGGAGGTTTACCGCTGGCCGCTGGCACTTATATCGCGACTAAGTTGTTTGATAGCGAAATAGATCGTTTTTCTAGCGCGGTATATATTGTTGAGGGTTCATTAGCGGATCCAAAGCTTCGCCTTGACAAGGTTTTTGATAATGAAACCCCAGCGAAATAATCACTGTAACCCTATGACTAAGAATTTTTTTTAAGTGCTATAGCAGTTTTTCTAGTGCTTGGCGCAAATCTTTATCAATGAATTGATAACCATGGTCAATCAACACTTGCGGTTTAACTCGACTACTTGAAAGTAATAAGGCGTCTGCCATTTCACCAAAAGCTAGTCTAGCGATTATGGCTGGAATAGTAAAAAAGGCAGGCCGATTTAATGATGATGCTAGAGTATTTGTGAATTGACGATTCGTTATCGCTTCTGGCGCGACGAGATTCACGGGCCCTTTAATCGACTCAGTTTGAATAATAAACTCAATGGCATTGACGATTTCATGCAAGCTGATACAGCTCATATATTGATTGCCATGGCTAAATGGTCCGCCAAGGCCTAATTTAAATGGGAGTAGCATTCGCGCTAAAACGCCCCCTTTAGGGCTGAGCACAACGCCGGTACGAAGTTGAACGCTGCGAATTGATGAAGAGTCAGTCGTTTTTGCGGCGTGTTCCCAGGCGAGTGCTAATTTAGCTAAAAAATCGCTGCCTGCAAGACTGTGTTCATCGAAGATGGTTTCGCCAGTATTGCCATAAATGCCAATAGCCGAACTTGAAAGAAATAATTTGGGCTGGTGTTTCATCGTGAGTATTGTTGCAGCAAGTAGTTTTGTTGCTTGGATTCTACTGGCCCAAATAGATTTTTTTACGGTTTTATTCCAGCGGTGGTCGGCGATACTTTCGCCCGCTAGGTTAATCACCGTATCAATTTTTGAATCAGTGTCTAGTTCAATTCTTTCCTGATCAGGCTGCCAAAAGATGTAGTTGTCTCGTTGGCTTTTTTGTCTTGATAATATCCACACTTGATGCCCACCTTGACGAAATTGTTTTTCGAGTGCGGTGCCAATAAGACCAGTACCTCCTGCGATTAGTATATTCATATGCGTTGCTCCATGGCATTAATCACCGATTTGATATTGGGTTAGTAATCGGTCTAGTTGATTGGCAAATTTTTGCCGATCACCAAGCGCTAAAGGGGCTGGGCCATCAGTTTGAATGCCACTGGAGCGCAGATTATCCATAAAATCCCGCATCGTAAGTCGCGCTTTAATATTTTCTTGCGTATACAGTCCTCCGCGCGGGGTTAATGCCTTAGCCCCTTTTTCTATTGCCTCAGCGGCGAGCGGAATGTCTGCAGTAATTACAAGATCGCCGGCGTTGAGCAGACGAATAATCTCATTATCGGCAACATCGAATCCAGCGCTGACCTGAAGTGTATTAATAAATGGTGAAGGAGGGACGGCAATTAATTGGTTGGCAACTAGTGTGATAGAAATTTCTCGTCGCTGTGCTGCCCGAAATAAAATTTCTTTAATGGCAACAGGACATGCATCGGCGTCGATCCAGATTTTCATGCAATCGTCGCTGGCAATGAGAGGAGGTGAATGTTCATAGGATTTGATGACCTTGGTTCTAGTTGATGACGTTGACACGGCCAATATTTTTTTCAGGTCGTTGGCCAATCTCGACTAAAAAGCTTTTTTCAGCACCCTGATGCAAAACGCGAAGGCTGATTCTTTGGCCCGGTGGTGTTTGAGCAATACTGTGCATACTCATATTGCCGTCGACAATTGCTGTGCCATCGATATGAGTGATAATATCACCAATTTGGAGTCCTGCTGTTTCAGCCGGACTGTTTGGCTTTATATCGGTCAAGACTAAACCATTAAGATTTTCTAGTGCTAAGGCCTCGGCTAAATTGGGTGTAATATCTTCAACGACCACGCCCAGCCAGCCCCTGATGACATGCCCGTTTAGGACAATGCTGTCTAGCACATAGCTTGCGATGTCGACGGGTATGGCGAACCCAATTCCGCTTGAGCCGCCATTTTGGCTATAAAGACTGCTGTTAATTCCAATGAGGTCGCCTTGACTGTTAATTAGTGCGCCGCCAGAGTTGCCGCTGTTAATAGCTGCATCGGTTTGGATATATTTCTCATAAGTATTGATATGAAGGCCATGTCGGCCAGTGGCTGACACAATTCCCTGAGTGACTGTTTGGCCGATACCATAGGGGTTACCAATCGCTAATACAATATCACCGATTTTGACATTGCTAGGGTTGCCAAAAAGCAAAGGGGAAACGTCACTGATATCGATTTTAATTACGGCTAAATCGGTTGGTTCGTCAAAGCCAACCACGGTTGCTAATCGACTGCGGCCATCCGCTAGTTCGACTTTGACTTTATCGGCGCGATGAATGACATGATGGTTGGTTAGAATGTATCCGTCACTGCTAACAATAACGCCGGACCCTAGGCTGCTTTTAATTCTATTCGTAGTAGGAGCCTGTTTTGAATTAAAAAACCGCTGAAAAATAGGGTTTATCGATTGCGAGTAAGTTGAAGTGGAAACGATTCTTTGGGTATAAATATTCACTACTGACGGCATGGCTTTTTCGACAGCAGATGAAAAACTGTTGATGACATACCTGCTATCTTGATTGAGTCGCTGCTGTTGCAATAGTACGATAGCTAAAAGCACGCCACAAATGATAGGCCAGCCATAACGGTTTATTAGGCCTTTCAGAGCTGACTGTGTTTGGTTAAGATGTTTTTTACCAAAAGTCAACAATTGCATGTTCTCCAATTAATGGTGTCTTTTTCAGTTTTCAAAATTGTCGGTTAATCTTGAAATATAATGCACTAATGGAGTTAAGTTTCTATCCAGATATTCAGTGTCTTGGTCTGTTTTAAACAGCATGAATTTTTGGATCTGAAAAGTCGTCCTCTGAATCAGTTGATTCAAAGCCATCAGTGTATGGTGGGTTGTTTGCCTCGGTGGGCGTGTCATTAAGATTCACTTTTTCTAAGCCATAATCTTCGGATAAGGTACCGCTATTTTCTGTATTGCTCTTAGGTGCGTAATCGAGGGGTTGCTGGATAGGTCGATTTGCTTGGTTGATATCATCTGATAGTGGAGAGTCGACCAGTAGAGAGTGGCCTTCTTCATCGCGACAGAGTTGTTCGGCACCTAATGCAAGGTGTTGATGAATGTCTTTATACTTTTCAGTGAGGTCATTGAGCATCAGCGCTGTTTGGGAAAAATGATCGGCGACGTGTTGCTGATAAGCATCGTTTTTGGCTTTTGCCTCGCTTAACTGTTGTTTCAGTTGTTCTGCTTGTTTCTCAGATATTGTGTTGTTGCGGTATAGACCGACACCCAGCAAAATGCCTACTATTGAACAAATAAAACCTATAAAGATAAGAAAACCTAAATCAAACATAATTTATCACTCCCGATATAAGTCTATTATAGCTGTTTTTAATACTATTGCGGGGTTTTCAGTGATGAAATTGAGGCCAAATTTAATTGCTAAGCTACCCAGCTCTGGTTAATCTGGTCACATGAGTATCGTGATATGATGACCATCTACACTGGATACTGATATTAACCTGTTGCCCTATTTGATATGACAGAGCATTTGCGCCCCCTAGAACGCTTCAAAGTTGATCTTGATAAAGCCGATTTTCAATACGATGCGGCTCAAGCGATGGCGGTAAAAAAACTTGATAATTTGTATGGCCGTTTGATTGCGCGTCAAGCTCGAGTGCCAAGCTTACGCGCGCGGGTTGGTCATTGGCTGTCAGCCTTGATGGGTCTTCGATGCAAGATTATGCCTGAGCAGGGCGTATATTTTTGGGGTGGTGTAGGGAGAGGTAAAACGTATTTGATGGATATGTTTTATGATTCTCTGCCAGGCGAGGCGAAATTACGGATTCATTTTCATCGCTTTATGCGCCGTGTGCATCACGAATTAACCGATTTAGATGGGGTAAAGAACCCTTTAGAGCGAGTAGCTGATAAGATTGCAGCGGAAGCAAGTATCATTTGCTTCGATGAGTTTTTTGTTTCTGATATTACCGATGCGATGATTCTGGCTGGCATGTTTGAGGCCTTGTTCGATCGCGGTGTTTGTTTGGTTGCCACGTCTAATATCGCGCCAGATGAGCTCTATAAAGACGGCCTGCAAAGGGCTAGATTTTTACCTGCCATTAATTTAGTTAAAGAACATACCGAAGTGATTAATGTTGATGGAGGGGTTGATTATCGGCTGCGAACCCTCGAGCAAGCACAATTGTATTATACCCCGCTAGACCAAGGAGCCGATATCAGTTTAATGAGTAGTTTTGAGCGTCTTGCGCCAAATAAAGAAGGGAATGAGGTTAATATCGAAGTTGATGTGCCGATTGAAATAGAGGGCCGATACATCCAGTCTCGGTATTTGTCTGATGATGTGGTCTGGTTTGATTTTGATGCGCTCTGTGATGGCCCTCGCTCTCAAAATGACTATATAGAATTAGCTAAAGAATTTCACACGGTACTGATCAGTGATGTGCCGCAAATGGGTCGTGACAATGAAGATCGTGCTCGACGCTTTATTAATTTAGTCGATGAGTTTTACGATCGAAATATTAAGCTTGTACTCTCGGCAGAGGTCGGGTTATCTGATCTCTACGCGTCAGGTCGTTTGGCGTTCGAATTTCAGCGTACCCGCTCGCGACTGCAAGAAATGCAATCGCATGATTATCTCGCTGCTGCTCATCGTGCCTAATCGCTGTTCACCCATGTGTTTAATCACTTGGCACTCAGGTTCAGTTGCTGAATAAATGGCTGTTCATATCACTGCCAAGGCCAGCTATTTTCGGTATGGTATCTTGATTAACCGATGACTTATAAATTTTATTCTTAACAAGGAGCACATTGTGAGCGAAGCGAATTTATTGATTAGCACCCACGATGGGATTTGTGAAATCATCCTTAACCGGCCTGAGAAAAAAAACGCCCTTGATGGACAGCTTTTTTCAGCCTTGGCTGAGGCTATGCAGCAGGCTCGTCAAGATGATGATGTCCATGTGGTCATGTTAATGGGTGCCGGCGGCAATTTTTGTTCAGGTATGGATCTGGGCGGTAATTTCGATGACGGCAGTGCGCCGTTTGATGATTGTGCTGCAGCTATGGCTAATTTCGATAAGCCATTAATTGCCGCGGTTGACGGTATTGCGATTGGCGGAGGCGCAACGATTCCGTTGCATTGTGATGTGGTTTATGTTGGTGAAAGCCTGCGGATGCGCTTTCCCTTTGTCAATTTAGGCTTAGTGCCTGAGTTTTCTAGCAGTTATTTACTGCAAGCCAATATCGGCGCCCAACCAGCAGCTGAAGTGATGTTTACTGCTGAGTGGATCAATGCTGAACGAGCTATGTCTCTGGGGCTAGCCAGTCGTGCCTACCCCGACAGTGAGTTGCACTCGCGTGCGCGGGCAAAGGCTGAAGAAATAGCCCAGTGGCCGGTCAATGCCTTAGTGGCAACTAAGCGCTGTTTAAAAGCGACTCACGAACAGCCTATTGCAACAGCTCAAGCGATAGAAGCACGGTTGATGGCCGAGCAGGTGGGCTCACCTGAAAACACCGAGGCAATTATGGCTTTTTTTGAAAAGCGGCCGCCAAATTTTCGGTCCTAAAAGACTAAGGAGAGAATAATGCGAGCGGATAAAACTAAAACTGACAAAGTTATTGTCATCACTGGTGCTGGCAGTGGCATGGGCCAACTCGCTGCGCAAAACTTTTCTAAGCAAGGCGCAAAGGTTGCCGCTTTAGATGTTAATGCTGAGGGTCTGGCAACCACTGCCGAAGGATTTAAGGGCTTGAATACATGGCAACTGGATATCACTGATTATGAAGCAGTGACGCGGGTGGTCGCCGAGGTTATAACCGAATTAGGTCCCATAAACAGTGTTTACAATGCGGCCGCTATCATGCCGTTTGGAAAATTAACCGATCAGCTCAATGCCGTGCAGCATAAAATTATGCAGATTAACTACGGGGGGTTGGTGAATATCGCGCAGGCGACCCTGCCCGCCATGATTCAACGAGGAGAGGGCGACTTTGTCAGCTTTGCCTCCTCAGCCGCGTTGATCCCGACCATGTTGACTGGTGCGTATTCAGCCTCTAAAGCCGCTGTAGCATTATATACCGAGATTCTCTACCATGAAAATATTAACTCGGGCTTGCGCTTCGCTTGTGTCTGCCCGATTGTTGTAAAGACCCCGCTTTTGCAACAGGCCCGCGATACGGTTTGGCCAAAAATGCTTGATTCTGGCGCCCCCATGCAAGCCCAAGAGGTGTTGGATGAAATTGACAGGTGTTTGCGCAAGGGTAAGTTTTGGGTCTATGCCGGCAAGGGAGCTCAAATGGGCGCGAGAATGCGGCGTTTCTTTCCTTCGCTAATATGGCATCAAGTTCATAAAACTGAGGGTTTTTAGTCCTTTATTAGTCCGAATTATAAGCTAGCTAGTTGATTGAATTTAGAGTTTTTTGTGATTTTGATCGTTGAGGGTATGAATTTATGCCACTTGTGCGGCTACGCCATTAATTCCGGCTCTGAGTCGACATAAACCTGTTGCCAACTGCTTTGTGATTCTGTAGTATTCGCGCTCTTTTTTAGCTAGCTCTGATTGCAGAGCGGCCCTTATAAACGCTCAAAAATTGATCAATTTTAGGATTTTTTCGGATGAAAACTTACAGTGCAAAGCCTGCTGATATACAGCATGACTGGTTTATCATTGATGCTTCAGGAAAGACTCTTGGTCGTATGGCGGCAGAAATTGCTCATCGCTTGCGGGGTAAGCATAAGCCTGAATATACCCCCCACATGGATACTGGCGATTATATCGTTGTGATCAATGCTGAAAAGGTTGCAGTGACGGGTAACAAAGGCGAAGGAAAGATCTACCATTCTCACACTGGCTATCCAGGTGGATTAAAGTCGATAAGCTTTAACAAGCTTATCGACAAAGCGCCTGAGAGGACTATTCAGTCTGCGGTTAAGGGAATGTTGCCAAGGAATCCTCTTGGCCGTGAAATGTTTAGAAAATTAAAAGTTTATGCTGGCAGCGAACATCCGCATGCGGCACAACAACCACAAACCTTAGAATTGTAAGAGCACATACTATGTCAGCAACACAATACACAGGTACCGGACGTCGTAAAACTGCCTCCGCGCGAGTCTTTTTGAAAGATGGAACTGGCGTGATAACGGTCAATAAGCGACCATTAGACGAATTTTTCGGCCGACAAGTCGCGCGAATGATCGTCCGACAACCACTTCAACTAGTTGATGTCGAAGAGAAATTTGATGTAAATGTCACTGTTAAGGGTGGTGGAAGTTTTGGTCAGGCCGGTGCAATACGTCACGGCATTACTCGAGCTCTCATTGAATTTGACGAGACCTTGAGGCCTAGTCTCAGAAAAGCGGGCTTTGTGACACGCGATGCTCGAGAAGTTGAGCGTAAAAAGGTCGGTTTGCGCAAGGCACGTAAGAAGCCACAATTTTCAAAACGATAAACAGTGTTTATCAGCAAAAGCCCGGTCCTTGTATCGGGTTTTTTTTTGCTAGGTTTGCCGTGGCAATCGATGAATCCAAGCTGTTTTAATGAGCGTAAAAGTTAGTATCAATAGGGTCTTTTGCTTTATTTTGTTGGGTATTGGTTCTGCTGTGATCGTTGTTATTTTTTGCGCTAGCTAAGCTTGAAAAAATACCTGCAAAATTGCACATATTTCTGACAAGACGGCCAGATTAATTTACCATTCACACTGTTATAAAAGTATCAAAAGGGCCAAGCTTTGTTATTGAGAGCCCTTCTCATCAATGGTTTTCCATGAAGAAATACATACCTAATTAAATGTGTAAATGGTTAGTTTTGCTATGCATGAAATGATTACATAGCATCGATAGGTTTTGGAGTAATGAATGAGTAATGAAGTGACAAACTCTGGTCGTCGTCAATTTTTAACGGCGGCGACATCTGCCGTTGCAGGTGCTGGAGTAGTCGGTATCGCGGTTCCGTTTATTGGTTCGTGGAATCCTAGCGCGAAAGCAAAAGCGGCGGGTGCCCCAGTCAAATTTGATTCCTCTAAGATGGAGCCGGGTCAGTTAGTCCGAGTTGAATGGCGTGGTCAACCTGTGTTTGTTATTCGGCGCACTCAAGAACAAATTGATGATCTAGCAACACTCAATGATAGCTTAAAAGATCCAAATTCATTGATCTCGAAACAACCCAGTTATGTCGATGGCATGAATCGTGCCGTTAAGAGCGAATTTCTTGTGCTTGTTGGCCTGTGTACCCATTTAGGGTGCTCGCCGAAATACATTAAAAAGCTTGATTCCGCAGCGCCAGATGCAGCTTGGAAAGGTGGTTTCTTCTGTGCTTGTCATGGATCTAAGTTTGATATGGCGGGTCGGGTTTATAAAGGGGTTCCGGCCTCTGAAAATTTAGTCGTTCCACCATACAGTTATGAATCTGTTTCGATTATGGTGATAGGTATTGATGGAGATACAGCTTAATGGGTAGTTGGTTAATAAATTTACGAGATTGGGTTGATGCCCGATTGCCAATCATGCGTGCTTGGAATACACATATGGGTGCTTATTATGCGCCCAAGAACTTTAACTTTTGGTACTTTTTTGGCGTGCTATCACTACTGGTTCTGGTTAATCAGTTGTTAACCGGTATTTGGCTCACGATGAACTACGTGCCGAGTCAAGAAGAGGCATTTGCCTCGGTTGAATATATCATGCGCGACGTTGATTACGGTTGGATTTTGCGTTATATGCATTCCACCGGCGCCTCTGCCTTTTTTGTGGTTATTTATTTGCATATGTTCCGCGCCTTAATTTACGGCTCCTATCAAAAGCCCCGTGAATTAATCTGGATTTTTGGAATGCTGATTTTTGTAGTCCTGATGGCCGAAGCCTTTATGGGTTACGTTTTGCCTTGGGGGCAAATGTCTTACTGGGGTGCTCAAGTTATTATCTCGCTACTAGGTGCCATACCTTATGTGGGTGAGGCCCTAGTTGAATGGTTTCGAGGTGATTATTTAATTTCGGGCATTACCCTCAATCGTTTCTTTGCTTTGCATGTTGTGGCTTTGCCTATCGTACTGCTGGCATTAGTGGTACTGCATCTTTTAGCTTTGCATGAAGTTGGTTCGAATAATCCCGATGGCGTTGATATCAAAAAGCATAAAGATGAAAATGGCATACCGCTAGATGGTGTGGCCTTCCATCCGTACTACACGGTTCACGACTTACAAGCGATTGCTGTATTTCTGTTTATATTTTGCTTCGTGTTGTTTTTTATGCCAGAAATGGGCGGGCTTTTTTTAGAAAAGCCAAATTTTGAAATCGCTAACGGCTTAAAAACACCTGAACACATTGCGCCGGTATGGTACTTCACCCCTTATTACTCAGTTTTAAGGGCTATTCCAGATAAGTTCTGGGGCTTTATTTTCTTCGCTGCTTCAGTAGCCATTCCATTCTTATTGCCCTGGCTAGACCGCAGTCCCGTTAGATCGATTCGCTACCGTGGCAACCTGACTAAACTCGCCTTAGTATTATTCACCTCGTCATTCATAATTCTTGGTGTGTTAGGGGTCTGGTCGCCGACTGAATCGCGCACTTTGCTTGCTCGTATCTGTTCGGTGATTTATTTTGCATTTTTCTTATTGATGCCAATATGGACCCGTTTAGAAACGACTAAGCCCATTCCTGATAGGGTGACGACTACTGGCGGTATGGGCACGTTTAGAGCCTTTGGGGTGTTGGCTTTGATTCTCGCTTTAGCAATTATTCCACTTAAAGCAGTGGCTGCCGAATCGGCTTTTGACTGCGGGCAGATACCTTGTGCCGAGATTGATATTGATCTTCATGATAAAGAATCGATGCAGCGGGGGTCCGCACTGTTTGTTAACTATTGCATGGGTTGCCATTCGGCTAAATACATGCGTTGGGGTCGATTGTCTGACGATCTCGGTATCCCTGAGTCATTGGCTAAAGAACACCTTATTTTAGGTCAAGACACCAAGTTTGGTGCTTTGATGAACATCTCGATGACCGAACAGTATGGTAAGAACGTATTTGGCGGCACCCCCCCCGACTTGACATTGGTGGCGCGAGTCCGCTCACCAGAGTGGCTGTATACCTATTTGACTTCTTTTTATATTGACCCTTCACGGCCTTATGGGGTTAACAATCTCGTATTTAAAGATGTTGGTATGCCGCATGTCTTGCTGGACCTTCAGGGCGAGACTGTTTGTCGTCCACCAATCGCCATTGCGGCTAATGGTGGTATCAAGCGTGATAACAATGGACAGCCTTTGGAGGATTCTTCAAGGGGAGATTGTGGTAGAGTAGTAACCGGTGACGTGCCAGGTAGCATGGACCCACAAGAGTATGAAGCAGCCATGAATGACTTAGTGAGTTTCATGACCTATATGGCTGAACCTAGTGCAGCAAAGCGTGAACGTATGGGCGTGAGCGTGTTATTATTTATTGCTGTGTTTTTTGTTTTTGCGTTCTTATTGAACCGCGAATATTGGAAGGATGTCGATCATTAATACTGAAACAGATCCGCTAGAATCGGTAACTAAACGCTCTGCTATGAGCCTTCTTTCTGACCCTGCAAGCCATTATAGTCATCGGGTTAGAATCGTCTTGGCTGAAAAAGGGGTCACCTGCGATATTATTGATATTGATGGGAAGAATCCTCCTGCAGATCTTACTGAAGTGAATCCTTATGGTTCCTTACCCACCTTATTAGACCGTGATTTAGTGTTGTATGAGTCTAAGGTGATTATGGAATACTTAGATGAACGCTTCCCGCATCCGCCTTTGTTGCCAGTGTATCCGGTTGCCCGCGGCGAAAGTCGCTTATATATTTATCGCATTGAGCGAGATTGGTGTACTTTACTCGATGCGATTGAAGGCGGCCAGCTTGAATCACCGGCTATTCAAATGAAAGATCTTACCGACGGCTTGGTAGGTATTGCCCCTATTTTTGGTGACAAGCCATTTTTTATGAGCGATGAATTCACCTTGGTTGATTGTTGTTTAGGACCCATTCTTTGGCGCTTAGAATCAATTGGGATCAAGTTGCCCAATAATAAGCAGGTGAAGCCATTACTCGAGTATATGAGGCGGCTATTTGATATGGAATCTTTTCAAACCAGCTTAACTGAAGTTGAGCGTGAGATGAGGCCGAGTTTATAAGCTTTACACTGCCCAGAAGATCACGAATGGTGAAAAGCGGTGACAGTAATATGAGTCTAGATGCTGCATTTTTAGAAGAACATTGACTGAGGGTATGGTGTGACAGATTCAAAAACAGCCGGCATGTCATCTAGCAGGTCATATTTAGTCAATGCCCTCTATCAGTGGATTGTCGATAATAATTGTACTCCCTATGTGTTAGTAGACGCTTTTGCTGCGGATGTCGAAGTTCCTCAAGATTATGTCAAAGATGGGCAGATTGTTCTTAACATCGCCCCATCAGCGATCAGTGATTTGCTAGTCAATACCACTAGCTTGACGTTTAATGCTCGATTTGGGGGTATTCCTATGGATATCTATGTACCGATGAGTGCACTATTAGGGATTTACGCAAGAGAGAATGGCCAGGGTATGATGTTTGAGCCTGAAGATGCGCCAGATCCCGATTCAGAACCGCCACCAGGACCTAAGTTAGTTTCAGATAAAAAGCCGAGCGGCAGTAAAGCCGAAAAACCGAGCTTGAGAGTCGTTAAGTAACTCTTGACTATAAAATTTAAAACTCCGAATCGGTTCTTGTTTAATCAATATACTCAAACACACGCACAATTTTTTGTAGGCCATAGGCCTTTTTGGTTGATTCAACAATGCTATCTGCTTCAGCATGACTGACTAAGCCCATAAGAAAAATAACCCCATCATTGACCACCACTTTAACCCTGTTGCTATCGACGTCGTTACTTAATAAAAATCGTGTTTTAACTTTCCTGCTTAGCCAAGCATCGGCTAGCTTGGCGCTGTTTGAACGAGGCGGCGATACGTTTAATTCATTGTTAACACGTCTGACCTTACGAATTTTACTGACGGTCTTTGTGGCGATTGCTCGCATGTCATTATCAGAGACATTGCCTGTGATTAGGACGACGCCATTGAAGCTGTTAACCGTGACTTGCGCAGGCTTAAATCGCTCATCGCTTTTGTTCAAGTTTACTTTAGCTTTAGTCTCTATCAATTGGTCATCAACAAAAGCACCGGTTGTTCTCTTGCCGTAATTTTCACCGATAGGTTTATCTCGCGATATCGAAATCACCGAACTGCAAGCTGATAAAAAAAAACTGCTTGATATGAGTAGTAGCAGTGCTGTTGATCGATTTATTGTCATTGTCAGGTACCTGGCCGACGGATAATCCTAGTTAAATAGCAAATAATTGATATTCAATAATATCGCTTAATCCATTGAAAATGAAGAGTGAAAGTTCGTGCATTCTTGCCAAATTATCGGCCTCTATGGGTAAATGTATTAGCTGACCGAACTGTACTATTTGCTCACTTAGCGGGCCCATACACATAATAATACAGGTGATATCTCGGTCATTCGCCGCTTTGATGAAGTCTTTTAAGCTGTCGTTCTTAGTGTTCTCACAGGCAATCAACACCATATCACCGGGCTGGGCTAATGCCTGGAAGGGTTGAATATAATGCTTTGAATGGTTTGGGCTATAAAGTGAGGTCTGATTGTTGAGTGCTATCACCGGCAGGCTAGGTCTTTGATCGCTATTTCGATAAAGCATCGTCTGACAGAAAACAGCCGTTAACGGAGTGAGTGTATCAAGACCTAGAATGTAAAGAGTCCTATCTTGGGCTAGGTTTGCAGCCATGAATTGACCGATTTCATTAATACTGTTGGTCAATGATGGCGGTAAGTTACCTAAGTGCTGCATCGCCGAAGCAATTCTGTCAGCTATGAAGGAGGATTCATTGATCATGTAAAAAAATGCTCTTATTAGCGGCGTTGGTAAAGGGATAAAAAACTACATAAAGGCGTTTTGCATCCAAATAATAGTATAAGGTAATTTTGTCTCGCTAGGCGACATTGCAATGAAATTAAATTGGCTAGCGGTATCGGTTTGATGGCGCTGAAAAAACTGCAGTGAAGTGGCTTCAGTTGTTTTACCTATTTTTAGTTTATTTGCCATGAGCGCCTATTGTCATAGTTATGGAAACGATGCGGGTTTTATTTTTCCACGATTAAACTGAACCAGCTGCAATTTTCGATTAATACGGTTAGTGTTAATTGAAAGCTGACCGGTTTTGCCTAAAAATACTTGCTGAGAGCTTTGTTGCATTTGTCCAAGATAAGGATAAACATAAAACGCATCAAGGCCCATGGCAAATAGTCGACCTAACAGTTTGTTATCTTTATATCGTGAGTGAGACTTTTTTTTGATTGCGTTATCGGTTAACACCCAAGGAATTTCATTGAAAATGATTCCATTTAGATCTCTATTACTGTTGCTCTCTACACCATTATAAATGTGAGAACTGCTGTACACCGGCAACTTAGATGCATAATGATAGGCAAGTAGTGGTTTGATACTTTTAGCTTGTTGGCTGTTGGCGAAAAGAATAATGACATCGACATCATCACGACGACGGGGGGTGAATTCGATCGAGGTATCTAACAGTCTTTCGATTTGCTGATATCTCGCCTGGCTTTGTGGTAATAATAAGCTTTTAGCAATTTCTGATGAATAGTTTTTAGCTTCAGATAGCACCGTTTGATTGAGTGTTTGTCCTCCTAAGGTTGCCCATCGCTGTCTAAAGGCAAGCCCTGCACGTCTCGACCAATCGGCATTAGACTGGATGATGATGGCATTTTTATGGCCGTTGCGACGCGCATTGTTAGCTAATTGTAGCGCTTCATCCTCAGCGGCTAAACCAAATTGAATAATCGAGGGGTTGGTGATTGTTGTTTCAGTTAAATAATTTAATGCAATCACTGATATCTTAGGATTTAGCGAGGCAAGCTTTTCAAGCTGTTTTTTTTGCAGGGGGCCTATTACTAAATCAATCGATTCTTGCTCTAGGCGTTGATAAATACTTTTAATGCTCTTTTGGTGGCTGTCATAGCTGATAATTTTAGGCGGTTGCCAACCGTGTTCTTTAGCATAAAAATAGCCTGCCATAATACCGTCTTGCACGGCAATTCCTGCTTCTGACAGTGGCCCGCTTAAAGGGAGGATAAGCGCAATTTTCTTTACTTGCTGCGAGAGAGGGTCGGTCATTGCAGGCAGCTCGAACGGTGGCTTTATGGCTGCAATATGGTTAGGCCATTTGCGCTGCCAAGTTCTTAATAGTCGGCTCTGTTCAGCGGGGCCGAGATCGGTTAGATGATGAATGCGAGCTAAACTGAGCCACGCTATGATCTCAGGGGAGTGATTTTTATTAAGCTGTTGCTCAAGTTCACCTAATGATAAGGCCACTAAGCAGTCCCAGATTGCTTGATGATTAGTGGTTTTTTGCGACTCAGATAATTGTTCAGGCTTGATTGCCATCCGGTGCTTAAAGCTTAAAAAATATTGTCCTCTAACAAACAATATCTCAGCTTGCAGAGACGCTAGCCCAAGCTGGTCAACAATGGTCATACGCGGTGTCGCTCTAATTAGGGCGGGGTGATTTAACCAATCATCAATACGTTTAAAATTACCTTGATAAAGCCATAGTTTAGATGCCGCCAAGCTGAAATCGGCCATTTGATCCACACGCAACTGATCGATGGTGATCAGTTTAATGGCTTTGTTGGCGATTGGCCATCGCTGTTCTCGGCTTGCAGCAGTTAAAATAGCAGGTAATAAATCGACTTGTTGTTCAGCGTCAGCATCATTAAATTGCTTGAGGATTTTATCCAGTCTGGGTGATTTTTCCGTGTCCGCCTGATTAAACACTCGCGTCTCATCGCTAAAAAGTGGGGGTGTTACCGGCGGTGAACTGCTGCAGGCAGATAACAGAAGAATTAGCCCAAAAGTGATCGAATGAGCGATAAAGGCTTGAAAGGGTAAACGCAATGTCATGATTTTGGGTACAATGTATTCCAGTGAGTGATACGATCTTAGCTTATCGTAGACAGATCATGAGCTTAATAGCACTAGACCATTTAAAACATCTAATAAACTTTCACGTCAAGACTAGCATAAATAGCTTGGATACGAGCGTAAAGTAGCAGATTACAGGCTGGGAGTAAAAATTATGCAAGATTCTGAGTCCAGGCAAATTGCCGTTGATCATGCGGCGACAGCCATTAGCAATGAAAGTGTTCGCGCAGGCCAGTACTGGCCACCATCAACTCTCTACGTCGTTGCCACGCCCATTGGTAATCTTGGGGATATGAGCCCTCGTGCGATCAAGGTACTCTCAGAAGTTGACTTAATCGCCGCTGAAGATACGCGTCATAGTAGCAGTTTGTGCCAGTATTTTGCGATTACTACCCCAATGTTTGCTTGCCATGAACACAATGAAACGCAGGCAGCTGTCCAGTTGATTGAACGCCTAGCCAAGGGTCAATCGGTGGCGCTTATCAGTGATGCTGGCACGCCGCTTATTTCCGATCCTGGCTATGCGATCGTTCGGCGAGTGCGCGAGCAAGGTTATCGAGTTTCACCGGTGCCAGGCCCTTGTGCGTTAACCAGTGCCTTATCAGCAGCGGGTTTACCCACCGATCGATTTAGCTTCGAAGGGTTTTTGCCGGCAAAGGCTGGCCAACGAGAAAAGCGATTACGTGGTTTAAGTCAGCAGACTGGTAGTCTTATTTTTTATGAGGCGCCTCACCGCATTGTTGCGAGTTTAACGGCAATGGTTGATGCCTTTGGCTCCGATCGTGAGGCTGTTCTAGCGCGAGAACTAACCAAGCGATATGAAACGATTACCAATGGTTCACTGACCTCATTACTTGCTAAAGTGACTGCTGATAAGAATCAGCAGCGTGGCGAGATGGTTATCATTATTAACGGCTTGGCGGTCACTGAAGAGCAACGTTCAGAGAAAGAATTAGCCGCTGAACAGGTGCTTATGACACTTTTAAGTGAATTACCTGTCAAACAGGCAACCGGTCTGGCAGTGAAGTTGACGGGTTTAAAGAAAAATTATTTATATAATCGAGCAATTGATTTGGCGAAAGATACGTCATAAAGTATGCTGAATTAGAACCTATTTTACTGTCGGATTGAGGAGAATCATATGCCTAACCATTTAAGTCACATTATCCAGCCGCTGATCCGTTTAATGGCAATACTCAGTGCGATGACTTTGGCGGCCTGTGCGAGCAATCAATCGATTACTGCGGCGATTTCAGCTTACCAACAACAAGCCGAAAAAGTGAGCTTAGGGCAAAGTAAAGAAGAAGTATTGGCACTGCTGCAGCCGACACAAATGAATTTACGCTCGCAGTCGATGAAAGCTGCTGAAACCTATATTGACAATGACCGCTTGAAAGAGATTGTTTTTTTTCGCTCGCGCACCTTTGCCGATGGCATTGTTACCGATGATGAATTTACCCCCTATGTGTTCGAAGACGGTGTGTTAGTGGCTATTGGTTGGACAGCAATAGGCGGGCCAAAAACACAGGCCCAGTCACGTAATAATGATTCCACTATTCATTTGCATAGCCGTTTTATTTATTAACAATCAAGTACTTACTTTTCATTTTCATCTTCGTTGTAATCATCAATTATTACCAGCGGCCAAATAAAGCGCTTGCGCTTTAGATTAGGGCTGTTAAGCTCGCGCCCAGAGTCGGCTAGACAATCGCGGATAGATACTCTTGGGTATTTATCGGAGGAAAGTCCGGGCTCCATAGGGCAGGGTGCCAGGTAACCCCTGGGCGGCGCAAGCCGACGGCCAGTGCAACAGAAAGTAAACCGCCTAAGTCTATGCTTGCATAGAACGGTAAGGGTGAAAGGGTGCGTTAAGAGCGCACCGCGTCGCTGGTAACAGTTGACGGCACGGTAAACCCCACTCGGAGCAAGGCCAAATAGGGATCCTACAGGCGCGGCCCGCGCTGGATCCGGGTAGGCCGCTTGAGGGTTGCGGTGACGCAATTCCCAGATGAATGGTTGTCCACGACAGAACCCGGCTTATCGGCCGACTCACTTTTTTATGGCAGGG
>CENX01055083.1_pt1 | contig 20408 bp, 20 predicted proteins | sample 361321 | NCBI WGS metagenome assembly CENX01 (sample SAMEA2619678, study PRJEB7988) | marine metagenome | isolation source: saline water (ENVO:00002010), including | reverse complement strand
TTATAGACCTGTTTTCACAGCTTTGTAAAATTTATATTTATTTAACCCTAAAAGTCTCTAAAATGCAGGTATCTGTTGCTGGTAACATTGGTGCTGGAAAAACTAGTTTAACCAAGCTCCTTGCTGACCATTATAAATGGCAAGCACACTATGAAGATGTAATTGATAATCCCTACCTCGATGATTTTTATAATCACATGGAAAGATGGTCATTTAATCTTCAAATATATTTTTTAAAAAGTAGGTTTGAACAACTTATTGATATTGGAAAATCAAATAAAAATGTTATTCAAGACAGAACAATTTATGAGGATGCATTTATTTTTGCTCCTAATCTTCACTCAATGGGTCTCATGAACCAAAGAGATTTTAAAAACTATTTGTCACTATTTGAGTTAATGGAAGATACCATTTCCTCTCCAGATCTATTGATTTATATAAGGAATTCGATTCCTAATCTTGTAAATAAAATTCACAAAAGAGGCCGTGAATATGAAAACACCATAAGTATAGAATACCTAAGTAGATTGAACGAAAGGTATGAAGCATGGATTTCTACTTATGAAAAAGGAAAACTATTAATAATTGATGCAAATGATCTTGATTTTGTAGATAATAAAGAAGATTTAACGTATATCATAAAAAAAATTGACGAGAAAATAAAAAAATAATACTTTAAAGTTATGAATCAATATCTATAATTTGATTGATTTCAGGAGTAATATTTTCAACTGCGCTCATTACATTTTTTTGATTTCCAGAAATTTTAACCTCAATTAATAACTCTTTCGTTTTTTCATTTTCAGCCTTAATTTCAACTGAGTATTCTTTCTTTTCATTTTCCTGAATTTTAATCTCAAGATTTTCATTATTAAAATCCAACAAAGCTGATTCAGAATCATGATTACCCAATAGAGGTGCTATTACTAGTCCTACCAAGCATGTTAATTTGATTAATATGTTCATTGATGGTCCAGAAGTATCTTTAAATGGATCTCCAACTGTATCTCCAGTAACTGCAGCTTTGTGTGCCTCGGAACCTTTGTATGTCATTTCACCGTTAATTTCAACACCGGCTTCAAATGACTTCTTAGCATTATCCCATGCTCCACCTGCATTATTTTGAAAAATTGCCCACATCACTCCACTAACACAAACTCCAGCCATATATCCACCAAGTGGCTCAGCCCCAAATAATAATCCAATAATTATTGGTGTTATAATTGTGATTACACCAGGTAACAACATCTCTTTTAAAGCAGCCTTGGTTGAAATATCAACACACTTAGCATATTCTGGGATACCGGTACCTTCCATTATTCCTGGTATTTCCTTAAATTGTCTTCGAACTTCCTCAACCATCTCCATTGCGGCTTTTCCAACTGATTGCATTGCTAACGCTGAGAAAACAACTGGGATCATACCTCCTACAAAAAGCATTGATAAAACATCTGCTTTGAATATATTGATTCCGTCAATACCAGTAAATGTAACATATGCTGCAAATAAAGCTAAAGCTGTTAATGCAGCTGAGGCAATTGCAAAACCTTTACCAACAGCAGCTGTTGTATTACCAACTGAATCTAAAATATCTGTTCTTTCTCTAACCTCTTTTGGAAGCTCACTCATTTCAGCTACTCCTCCAGCATTATCTGCTATTGGACCAAATGCATCAATTGCCAGCTGCATTGCAGTTGTCGCCATCATGGCAGATGCAGCGAGAGCCACTCCATAAAAACCAGCTAGTGAATATGATCCATAAATTGCAGCAGCAAAAAGAATAACTGAAGAAAATGTAGATTTCATTCCAACTGCTAAACCTGCAATTATATTTGTAGCGGCACCAGTTGAACTATTTCTAACAATTTCAAGCACTGGTTTTTTACCAAGACTAGTATAGTATGCAGTTACTAAAGAGATTAAAGCTCCGACTGAAAGTCCAATACATGCTGCTCCAAATACATTTATTGAAGAAACAATTCGATATCCCTCACCAAAAAACATCATACTCATTTTTGATGGTAACATCCATTTAATTAAAAAGTAAGATGCTAAAAGTGTAATAATTATTGATATCCAATTACCAAGATCTAATGCAGACTGAACTTTCGATTCTTTTGATTTATTATCACTTATTTTCACAAAAAAAGTCCCAATAATTGATGCTAGAATCCCAAATCCAGCAATGACAACAGGGAGTAAAATGGGTCCCATATTATTAAATTGATCGGTAAACTGATTTTCAACTGACATATCACGAATCAGATAATTTCCTAATACCATCGCAGCTAAAACTGTCGCAACATATGATCCAAATAGATCTGCACCCATCCCAGCTACATCTCCAACGTTATCGCCTACATTATCAGCAATAGTAGCTGGATTTCGTGGATCATCTTCAGGAATTCCTGCTTCAACTTTACCAACTAAATCAGCTCCAACATCAGCTGCTTTGGTATAAATACCTCCACCAACTCTAGCAAATAAAGCAATCGATTCTGCACCTAGGGAAAAACCAGCTAAAGTTTCTAAGACTACTGTCATTTCCATGTAAAAGGATTGTTCACCTATGATAAACTGGTTTAAAAAAAATAAAAATAAAATTGTTAATCCAAAAACAGCTAGTCCAGCAACTCCAAGACCCATAACTGTTCCTCCACCAAATGATACCTGTAAAGCTTTTGGTAAACTTGTTTTAGCAGCTTCTGCAGTTCTTGCATTAGCCTCTGTTGCAATTCGCATACCAATATTTCCTGCAAGTGCAGAAAAAACAGCTCCAATTATAAAGGCTGGAACAATCATCCAGCTAGTTGAAGCTACCATCAGAGAGATAGCAAACAATGCTATTGAAGCTATAATTACAAAAATAAACAATAATCTGTATTCTGCATTTAAAAAAGCCAATGCACCCTGTTTAATAGAAGTTGATATTTCTTGCATTCTTTTATTGCCTGGATCTTGATTTCTAACCCATGTAGCTTTTACATACATGAATATAAGTCCTAAAAGAGATAGAATTATAGGTATATAAATTATATTAGCTTCCATTATAAGTTCTTTTTTGGTTTAGCGCGTAAAAATAGTAAATCCCATTCAATTAGGTGAAAGTATTTTAAGTATTGTAGTAAATTACTTTTTTAACTGATTTTATAACATCCTCATAATTGGGCAACCATTCTTTCAAAAGAACAGGAGAATATGGTGCAGGAGTGTCAGCGGTGTTAATTTTTTCAATTGGTGCGTCAAGATAATCAAAAATTTGATTTTGCACTTGATAAGTAATTTCAGTGGATATATTACCAAATGGCCATGATTCTTCTAAAATAACTAGTCTGTTAGTTTTCTTGACTGAATCAAATATACTTTTGTGATCCATTGGTCTAATAGTTCTTAAATCAATTATTTCACAGTCAATATTTTCTTTGGATAAAATTTCAGCAGCCTTAAATACTTCTTTTATAATTTTTCCATAAGAAACTATTGTTACATCCTTTCCAGATCTTTTAGTATCTGAAACTCCTATTGGAATTATATATTCTCCTTCAGGCACCTCACCTTTATCGCCATACATCTGTTCAGATTCCATAAAAATTACTGGGTCGTCATCTCTGATCGCTGCTTTTAATAATCCTTTGGCATCATAAGGGTTTGAGGGTACTACTACTTTTAAACCTGGAGTATTGGCATACCAATTATCAAATGCTTGTGAATGAGTAGCTCCAAGTTGACCTGCTGAGCCTGTTGGCCCTCTAAAAACAATAGGACAGGGAAATTGACCCCCAGACATTTGTCTAATCTTTGCCGCATTATTTATGATTTGATCAATTCCAACTAAGGCAAAATTAAATGTCATATACTCAATAATAGGTCTTGCACCTGTCATTGTGGAACCGACTCCTATACCAGAAAATCCCGCCTCAGAGATAGGTGTATCGATTACTCTCTTCTCACCAAACTCCTCTAACATTCCTTTTGATGCTTTATAAGCACCATTATATTCAGCTACCTCCTCTCCCATAAGATATATGGTGTTATCTCTTCTCATTTCCTCAGACATAGCCTCAGCAATAGCTTCTCTAAATTGAATAGTCTTCATTAAATAAATTTTGTCAACAAATTTAATGATTTCATTCTGATTAAAATCTTAATCATTAATACTTTTTTTTAATAAACAAAACATGAATTTTTAAAATTTATTTGCGATATTAAACAAGTTTTTTGATCAATCTAAAAAATATAAATGAAATTAATTGAACTTAAAATCAAGGGTATTTCCTACAGTGAAAATCAATCTGGGGCATATGCTCTAATCTTGACAGATGAAAATGAACATAGGAAACTTCCAATCATAATAGGTGGTTTTGAGGCACAGGCTATTGCATTGGAGCTTGAGAGAGAAATTAAGCCTCCAAGACCCTTGACACACGATTTGTTTAAAAATTTTGCCGATGAATTTAAAATAATTATCAAAAAAATAATAATTCATAAGCTTATTGATGGGGTCTTCTATTCTAATATAATCTGTGAAAATAATCATAGAGAAATACCAATTGATGCAAGAACATCAGATGCAATTGCAATGGGTCTTAGGTTTAAAGCTCCAATTTATATTTACGATTCAATAATGAAATCCGCCAGCTTCATATCGAGCCTCAAAAAAGAAAACAAAAAGAATATCTATGCAGATGATTTAATCGAAGATGTGACAAAAAATACACAAGAAAAAAATCTACCACAAGAACTTGAGAGTTTTTCTTTATCAAAACTAAAAAGCTTATTAAAAAAACTTGTTGTTTCCGAGCAATACGAAAAAGCTGCAAAAATTCGAGATCTTATATCCAAAAGAAACAAATAGATCTGTTCATTTTATCTTGATAAATCTTTGATTTATTAATCAATTCTGAAAAACATTCAATGTATCTTTATAAAAAAAAATATGCGACAATATATTGATCTGATAAGGCATATACAGTCTAATGGGGTTGAAAAAACTGATAGAACAGGTACTGGTACAAAAAGTATTTTTGGATATCAAATGAGATTTAATTTAGATGAAGGTTTTCCCTTAGTTACAACTAAAAAAATTCATGTTAAATCTGTTATTCATGAATTATTGTGGTTTCTTAAAGGTGATACAAATATTAAATACCTAAAAGAAAATGGTGTTAGAATATGGAATGAATGGGCTAATAAAAAAGGAGATTTGGGTCCAGTGTATGGACATCAATGGAGGAATTGGAATAGCGAGAACATTGATCAGATAAAAGAAATGATAAGAACGATTAAATTTAATCCAGATAGTCGAAGAATAATTGTTAATGCCTGGAACCCATCAGTTCTTCCTGACACCTCTATTTCCTTTTCAGAAAATATAGCTAACAATAAGGCAGCTCTTCCTCCATGCCATACTTTTTTTCAATGTTATTTAGCGGGTGGTAAACTCTCTTTACAATTATATCAAAGAAGTGCAGACGTTTTCTTAGGGGTTCCATTTAATATAGCTTCGTATGCTCTTTTAAATATGATGTTAGCTCAAGTAACGGGTAATCATCCAGGTGAATTTGTTCATACGTTTGGTGATGCACATATCTATTCTAACCACAAAGAACAGATAAACAAACAGTTATCGAGAATACCAAGAAGATTACCAAAAGCAATCTTAAACCCAGATATAAAAAATATTTTTGATTTCACATATGACGATATTGAAATAATTGATTATGATCCGTATCCTCTAATTAAAGGTGCTGTTTCAATTTAATTTTTTAGAACTTTGATTAGTTTCTTTATATCAGAATTATTATTGTAAAAATGTACTGAGACTCTTACTCCATCTCCTCTTAAAGAACATCTAATACCATTTTTCATGAGCTTTTTATGTAAATTCTTTTTTCCTGGTATATTAAAAATACCAGAGTGTGATTTTCTCTTCTTTACAATCGGAGGGATTAATCCTAAATTATCTAATTCATCTCTTAATAAAAGACTTAATTTCTTTTTCTTTTGAATTAAGGTTTTAAAATCATTGTCTTGTAAAAATTTGATTGAAAAATTTAAAGATGAAGCACCTAAGTAGTTAATATGGCCAGAATAGACTTTATCGAATATCAAATTAGTTGAAGAATTTGTTTTAGCAATAAAATCATCTGAAACTGAAATGTAAGCGTTCCCAAATCCAGCGAGGAGCCATTTATAGCCACTGCCAACGACCACATCAAATGGAGAATTATTAAAATCAAAAATATCAGAACCTACAAATTGAGTTGTATCACCAATAATTATAAGATTTGGATTATTCTTTTTAATTTCATTTAATTTTTCAAAATCAATTTTAATACCTGATAAAAATTGAACTACCGATAAAGTTAAAACCAAATAAGGTTTTTTTTTCAATTGTTTCTCAATTTCATTCTCATAATCTGGGCTAATTTCAATATAATCTACCTTGAAGTCTCTCTCTTGTAAGGCGCTTAGTAATGAATCATAATCATTTTTAATTGTTAAGATTGCAGCACCGCTTGGAATCAAATCTAAAATATATCTAAATCCTGTAGAAAAATTTACAGTAAAAAACGTATTTTCCTTTTTAGAATTTATAAATGATGAAATGGTTTTTTTATAAAAACTTATCTTTTCTAAGCTATCAATTTTGAACTTATCGCCATTATTCAAAAACTGCTTGTCAATTTTTTTTCTATAATTGTATAATTCATTTGACATTGGTCCAACATATGCGGTATTCAAATAAACTGATGACTCTAAAACAGGAAATAAGTAACGCATATTATTTTATAATTAATTAATCTTAGTTTTGCGAGTAAAAATAGATATTTGTTTAGAGTTTTTGGATAAAAAAAAATAAAACTTATAAAACTATATTTAACAATAATTTTATAAAAATTTAATGGATTATAAATTTGAATTAAGAGGAATAACAATCATTGCTGCCGCATCTGAAAATAATGTTTTAGGTAAAAACAATGGTCTCATCTGGAGAATTCCAGAAGACTTAATGCGCTTTAAAAAATTGACCACAGGACACGCTGTAATTATGGGGAGAAAAACATTTGAGTCTATGTCAAAAGCCCTACCCAACAGAAGGAATATTATAGTAACTAGAAATAAAAAATTTTTTGCTGAGAATACTGAAATATGTTATTCTATAAAAGAGGCCTTATCACTTGTTAAAAATGATCCCCAACCTTTTATTATTGGTGGCGGAGAAATATACTCACAGAGCATGGAATTTGCTGATATAATTGAACTTACGCGAGTTCACCAAGATTTTGATGGGGATACATTTTTTCCTGAAATTCCAAATCAAAAATGGGAGTTAATTTTAAAAGAAAGAATTTCTTCAATGTCTCCAGATGATCTTAGTTGGTCTTACCTCAGATATAAAAGAAAAAAATTATGAAAGCATATATATTTCCTGGACAAGGTTCTCAATTCAAAGGAATGGGTAAAGAATTATTTAAAAATAAACTAGGTGAAAAAATTTTTAAAGAATCAGATGAAATATTGGGTTTTAAAATATCAGAAATTATGCTTGAAGGGTCAACAGAAGAATTAAAAAAAACTAAAGTTACTCAACCTTCTATTTTTATATTTTCTGTTATTCTATCCAAATTATTAAATAAATCATTTAAACCAGATGCAGTAGCTGGACATTCCCTAGGAGAATTTTCTGCTTTGGCAGCAGCTGAAGGCATATCTTTTAGTGAAGGTTTATTGCTTGTTAAAAAACGTGCAGAAGCCATGCATAAAGCATGTGAGTTAACAAAAGGTACGATGGCTGCAATTCTTGGTATGAAAGATAAATGTGTTCAAGATATTTGTAATAATGTTAAGGGAGTTGTTGTGGCAGCAAACTTCAATTGCCCTGGTCAAGTTGTAATTTCTGGGGAATTTAATGCTGTTCAAAATACATGTGAAAAACTAATAAAAAAAGGAGCAAAAAGAGCTGTTCTTTTACCTGTTCATGGTGCTTTTCATTCACCTTTAATGGATTCAGCAAAAAACAAATTAGAAAAAGCAATTAACAACACCTCATTTAAAGCCCCAATTTGTCCAATTTATCAAAATTTTACCTCTCTTGCAGAGACCGATCCCGGTATAATTAAGGAAAATTTAATTAACCAACTAACCGGCCCTGTGAGGTGGAATCAAACAATTAAAAATATGATTTCAGATGGAACAAAAAAATTTGTAGAAACTGGACCGGGCAATGTGCTTCAGGGTCTAAATAAAAAAATAGATGTAAATATTGAAACGGTTAAAGCTGTGTTCTAAATTCAATTCTTATAAACACTTCCATTTTTCATCACAAAAACAACATCAGTTAAGGTATTAATATTCTCTAACGGATTTTCATTTGTAGCTATAATATCTGCAAAAAAACCCTTAGAAATTTGACCTAAAGTATTCTCTTTATTTAATATTAATGCATTAGTAATAGTAGCTGATTGGATTGCTTCATTTTCTGGCATCCCAGCTTCAACCATATAAATAAATTCTTTTGCATTTAAACCATGATCAAAAACACCAGCATCTGTACCAAAAGAAATTTGGACTCCTTTAGAATATGCTTTAGAAAATGTTTCTTGAATAACTGGTCCTATTTTTAGTGCTTTAGGAACGATGATATCAGGATAATAGCCGGGTATCAATGCTTTTTCTACTACACTTTTACCCGCGGTCATTGTTGGAACCAAATAAGCATTTTTTTCTATCATTAGATCCATTGTTCTCTCACTCATTAAAGTACCATGTTCTATTGTTTTAACTCCAGCGAGTACAGCTCTATACATGCCCTCATCACCATGTGCATGCGCTGCAACGTGCATCCCATAGTCATTTGCAGTTTTAACAATTTCCTTAATCTCTTCAATTGAAAACTGTGGATTTTCTCCATTTTCAGCCATACTAAGAACCCCACCAGTGGCTGTAATTTTTATTAAATCAGCACCATTTTTATATCTTTGTCTTACTGCTTTTTTTGCATCATCTATTGAATTGATAACACCATCCTTTGGTCCAGGATCACCAACTATTTCATTTTTATAACCATTGGTTGGGTCCGCATGTCCACCTGTTGTTCCAATTGCCTTCTCAGCAGTAAAAATTCTTGGACCTGAAACCTTGCCTTGATTTATTGCATTTCTAAGTGAAACATTAACACCCCTTCCACCAACATCCCTAACGCTTGTAAAGCCTGCCATTAGAGTTTTATTAGCAAAAATAGCAGCGTCATATGCAATGTCTGAGTCGTTAAGAGTAAATTCATTTAAATATGAATTTTTACTTGACTGGCCTTCTATGTGCACATGCATATCAATAAAGCCAGGCATTACAGTTTTAGATTTAAGATCAATTAATTTAGTATTATTACTTTTAGGGAGTATAAATCCTTTTTCAACTGAAAGAATTTTTTCTTTTTCTATAATTATAGTTCTATTTTTTTCGACTTTTCCGGATTTTGAGTCAAATAAATTCCCACAATATATATACGTTTGTTGAGACTGAACTTTTATTAAAGAGCTAAAAAATAGGATAAATAAAAAGTTTTTCATTTTTACTTTTTAAACTAAACTACAAAAATTTTATTTGAAAAAACTGATGATTTTACTACATATAAAATTAATTTGTTCATTGTTTAATTCTGTATGCATAGGTAATGAAATTACAGATTTGCAAAGACTAATGGTGTTTTTAAAGTCATCTTCTAAGAATCTATCGCTTTTGTATGCGTTTTGTTTATGAAGAGGAATTGGATAATAAATTCCATAGGGAATCTGATTTTGCACAAAATACTTTACCAATTCATCCCTTTCTTTTGAATCTAATATGATTGTATACTGATGGAAGACATGTGAGTCATTATCACCAACTATTTTGGGTATTTTTATTTTATTGTTTTTACTTAATAATTCTGAATATTTTGATGCTGCAATTTTTCTTGAGTTATTGTATTGATCAAGAAGCTTTAATTTAACATTTAATATTGCAGCCTGGATAGAATCTAACCTAGAGTTAACTCCAACAATTTCATGATGATATCTTTCATACATTCCATGGTTTGCAATTCCACGAATTTTTTTTGCTAAGTTATCATCGTTAGTAAAAATAGCACCTCCATCACCATAAGCACCAAGATTTTTTGAAGGAAAAAATGACGTGGTTCCGATTGTTCCTATTGTTCCAACTTTTTGTTTTTTTCCACTTGAAAACTTATAGTTTGCACCTAAAGCTTGTGCTGTATCTTCAACAACATATAAATTATATTTTTTTGCTATCAGCATTATTTTTTCCATGTTTGCTGCTTGTCCAAACAAATGAACAGGAATGATAACTTTAGTTTTTTTTGTTATTGCAGATTCAAGTGATTCAATATCAATATTGAAAGTATCGATTTCAACATCAACCAAAACAGGTGTTAAATTCAACAGGGAAATCACTTCAACCGTTGAGGCAAATGTAAAATCAACTGTGATGACCTCATCTCCAGGTTTTAAATTAAGACTCATTAATGCTATCTGTAGCGCATCAGTTCCATTAGCACATGGAATAACATTTTTTACACTTAAATAATTTTCAAGATTTTTTTGAAAAATTGATACTGATGGTCCATTGATAAAGGATGTCGTTTTTATAACATCTTCCATAGCTTTGTTTACTTCATTTTCGATTGCACTGTATTGACCTGCAAGGTCAACCATGTTTATTTTTTTCATAAAAAAATTTCATTCAAAAATAATCAAATATCAAAAGTAATTACAAATGATTAAAAACTATTTCAAACATTATTTAACTAAATTTGAAAAAAAGTATATTTTGAAACTTTTATATAATTTTTTTTTAAAGATAGTTTGGGTTTGTATTGAAATTTCATCTCCATTCAGCTATAAATTGAAAAATTTTATTGTTGGAAGAAAAGCAACAATGAAATATATAAAGAATAACAAAACTCTTGGCCCAAATGTTATATGGTTTCACTGTTCGTCTCTTGGTGAATATGAGCAATCTATACCATTAATAAAAAAATTAAAAGAAAAAAAATGTAATTATAAAATTGCATTGACCTTTTTTTCTTCTTCAGCATTTGTAAATAAACTAGAAAATCATTTATGTGATTGGTCTGGCTATCTTCCTTTTGAGAATTCAAATAAAATTGATGAACTTACTAATTTCATCAATCCAAAATTAGTAATTCTTATTAAAAATGAATTTTGGCCGAACTTACTTGGTATTCTGAATAAAAAAAGTATTCCAGTTATTTCTGTATCATCTAGATTTAACAATAAAAATTTTTTTTTCAAACCATGGGCAAGTTGGTTTTTTAAAAAGATTAAAACTATTAAATACTTTTATACTGTTGATGATAAATCCCAGCATCTATTGAATAAAGAAGGTATTAAAAATTCAAAATGTGTTGGTGACACAAGAATGGATAGAGTTTATAAATTAGCATCAAATAAACACGAAAATAATATAATAGAGCACTTTAAAAAAAATAAAAAATGTTGGATAGCAGGAAGTACATGGGAAGAAGACTATGATTTAATTTTAGAATATGTTGAAAATATAGAAAGTCCAAAGGCAATAATAGCCCCACATGATTGTAGTCCTAGTTCTATTTCTTTAATCGAAAAAAAGTTAAAAATACCTTATGCTAAATTAAGCTCCTACTCTTATGAAAGTGATAATTTAAAAAAAGTTTTAATTATTGATTCAATAGGATACTTAAAATATATATACAAATATGCAATATGGGCATATGTTGGAGGAGGAATGGGAGAAAAAGGATTACATAATATTCTTGAACCCGCAGTTTATGGAATTCCAATTATAATTGGAGACAATTATAAAAAGTTTCCAGAAGCTACTGATTTAATTGAGAGAGGAGATTGTTTTTCAGTATCTAATAAATATGAATTTATCGAGGTAGTTAAAAAATTATCAATTAAATCAAATTATATCAAAGTTAATCCACGAGAATACATAATGAAAAATCTGGGTGCAACTGAAAAGATTTTTAATGAATTGGAATTATTCTTGGATGATTAGTATCATTTATTAACTTTGTAAATCTCTGAAAAAACCCATAATGAATATTAATCTTAAGACAGTACTTTTTCTGTCTTTAATCTTTCTTCACTCTAATAATTTAATTTCTCAAGATCAAGAATACCCCAAATCCTTCAATATTGAAAATAAGCTGCCTAATATTATTTTTATGATAGGTGATGGAATGGGTCTATCTCAAGTAACTGCAGGAACATACTCCAATGGCAATACTAGTTCACTAGAAGAAATGGAATTTGTTGGTCTACAAAAAACCCACGCTCATAACAGACTAGTTACAGACTCTGCAGCAAGTGGAACTGCTATGGCATGTGGTGAAAAAACATTTAATGGTGTGATTGGTATTAATTCTAAAAATAAAAAGCTAGAATCAATATTAGAATATTGTATCACAAAAGAATATAACACTGCACTTATTGCAACCTCGAGTATTGTTCATGCCACCCCAGCTTCATTTTATGCTAATGTGATTTCTAGAAGACAATACGAAGATATTGCACTACAATTAAGATTTCATAATGTTAATTATTTTATTGGTGGTGGCCAAAAACACTTTAACAGAAGAGAAGATAAAAGAAATTTAGTTAAGGAAATGGAAGGTGAAGGTTACACAATTGTAAATAATATTAATAATTATAAAAACTCTTCATCTGATAAGCTCGGTTTTTTTACCTACTCAGATGAACCACCACAAAAATCTATGGGGAGAAAACCAAGCTTAGAGCTGCTTGTTGAAGCGACATTAGAGAAACTAAAATCTTCCAATAAACCTTTCTTTTTAATGGTAGAATCGTCACAAATTGATTGGGGAGGACATGCAAATGACTTACCTTACATAATATCCGAATTTAAAGAATTTAATATAGCTATTAAGTCAGCACTTGAATATGCGAAAAGTGATAAAAACACTTTAATTGTTGTAACTGCTGACCACGAAACCGGTGGACTCGCAATTAAAAAGGGTAATTTAAAGAAAAAATCTGTTTCTGGGGACTTTACAACTATTGGTCACTCCGCTAGTATGGTGCCAGTTTTCAGTTATGGTCCCAACTCTAAATTATTTACCGGTATATATGAAAATACCGCGATTTATGATAAATTCAAAACCGCGGTAGATCAGACTGATTAGTATATTTAATTTATTTGGTTCTCATTGCATCTAATATTTCTTTTTGAAAACTTTTATCGTCTTCCATAATTTCATAGAAATCGTTAAGGAACTCAATTGTTTCTTTGTATTCCTTTTCGCTATCAAATTGAGATTTGTGAGATTCAACAATGGAAATCAAATCATCCTTCTTACTAATATATAGCTTGCGTGTATCTTGCATAATTGATGTGTCTCTTTTAAAACCCCTATATTTTCTATCTCTAACAGAACTAATACCAAGTGTTTCATTTACAGTAGCATAACTTGGATTAACAAATCCTGACATATCAAAATCATAAGAAAGGGGAATTAACTTCTTTTCTATGTAAAGTAATTTTGCATTATGCTGATAAGCAACAGATATATCTGTATTTCCTAACATAAAGTTAAAAATAGCATTTTGGACTGAAACAGTCGCATCCATTGCTAGTGGATGAATAAACCTATCTACAACCCTTCCCTCAAAACGTTTAGCAATAACTTTATCGTCTTCAATCAGAAAACCCTTTAACTGATGCATTTTTTCTTTTTTACCTCTAATCTCAGTAAATTCAATATCCACTCTTCGAACATTGAAATGATAAGGAGATATTTGTTCATAAAGTTTATAAGCCATATATTCCTTAAGAATATTGTCATTCTTATCAGACTCCTGCTTACAAGGAAGAACTAATTTTAAATTCTTGTTTCCCTCAAATAGTGTTCCTTTTCTTGCAGCTTTTTTGATTTTCATTTTTATTGGAGGAAAATAGCACTCATTTCTTCTAAAGTTTCCTCTTGCTCTTAACCTAACATCAATTTTTTTCCATGTTCCAGCTTCATCATATGACATTTGCGTCTCAATAAAAGTTGAGTCGTTCGTTTTTTTATTCATTACTTTATTGGAGTAGTTCAGCTTAATTTTTAATGGCTCCTCAATTTGAAACAAAGCTGACAAGTTACTGTCATCCTGAGCATTAAGGATTAGCCCTAAAAACAGGAACAATAATAAGTTTAATTGTTTATTCATAATATAGTTGTTAAATTTATCAAATATAAAAAATATTTAACCTTATGCTAAATAGATACATTGTTATTATAAACTACAAAACATTCCTAGCAATTATAATTTCTTTGATTGTACTTTTTCTTGCATACAAATATGAGATAGATTACGATATCGATTTAACCCTAATAAGTATTGCGATAATTTTTCCTTTAGTTTTTTGTATAAGATCAGCCTTTAGAAGAAGAGAAAAGGCTCTTGAACACCTTAGTCAATTCAGAAGTAATTTAAGAACTATTGAACACTATCTCAAAATGAGCAAACTTACCGAGGAAAAACTAAAAGAGTTATCTAATCTTACCAAAAAATTAGAAGATGATTTTTTGAAAGAACTATCGAGGCCAGAAATTAATCTTAAAAAGATTGATTCAAATACAGAATCCATTTATAATTTTTTTAAAATAAATGAAGAAGAGATATCTGGTGGTATTAGACAAAAAGCAATTCGTTTTTTGAGAGATGTTAGTGATGGCCAAGATAATTTGATTGCAATTTATCTACATAGAACACCAATTAGCCTAAAGGCATACTGTCTGATTTTCATATATCTTTTCCCTTTAGTTTATACTCCTACAATAATTCATAAAATGGGAGCTAGTCAAGATTCAATTTATCTAACCTATTTTGTAGTTGTTTTAAGTGAATTTATTTTAATCTCACTTTACAATATTCAAGATCAAATGGAATACCCATTTGATGACGAAGGTTTAGATGACATTCAGCTTATGAAATTTAAATTTAAAAGATAATTATTATCTATCTTTTATCTCTTTTGCTATGAAACATCGCAAATATTAGCGAGGTTAATAAAAAAGATAAATAGTAAATTCCTAATGTTCTATTATTTACAAATAAGAAAATTAATCCAAAAATTATAGTTGATTTAATAGATATAAATATTAAAAAACTTCTTAAGAATTCAAGATAATTTTTTATGTCAAACTTTTTCCTCTCTTCCACTGAAATATTATTATAGCAAGCCAACAAGATCTTATAATTTTTTTCATTCAGACCAAATGCAATAGCAAATAGAATTGAATTAATAAATATTATGGCTGTAAAAGGAATAATTTATGAAAAAAAACCTCAACAAAATGTTGAGGTTGGAAGTGTGCGGGTGAAGGGACTCGAACCCCCAAGCCGTGAAGCACTAGATCCTAAGTCTAGCGTGTCTACCAATTTCACCACACCCGCTAAAAAGTTAAGGCCAACAAATATAATCAAGTTTTATAAAAAACATTAGAGATGGTAGATATCATTATTATGATTTATTATTTTTACAAAAAAAACAATACCAATGTATTTATTGTCCAACAGTAAGAAAGAAAAATACCTTAATGAACTGATTGACTTTCTAAAAATCCCCTCAATTAGTGCTGATACTAACTACAAAAACTCTGTTAGAAAGGCAGCAGAATGGTTGTCAAATTCCATTTCTAAAACTGGCTGTGAAAATGTTGAAATAATTGAAACCAAGGGACATCCTATTGTTTATGGTGAAAAAATAATTGATGAAAAACTTCCGACTATTTTAATTTATGGCCATTATGATGTTCAACCACCTGATCCATTAAATCTATGGGATAATCCTCCTTTTGAACCAGTAATAAAAAAAACAAAAAACCATCCTGAAGGTGCAATATATGCAAGAGGTGCATGTGATGATAAGGGGCAAACATTTATGCATATTAAAGCTCTGGAAATAATGATTTCAAAAAATGAGCTCCCATGTAATGTTAAGCTTATGATTGAAGGAGAAGAAGAGGTTGGAAGCAGTAACTTAGAATTTTTTGTTAAAGAAAATCAAAAAAAATTAAAATCAGATGTTATTTTAATTTCTGATACAGGAATTCTAAATAATGATCAACCTTCAATAACAACTGGATTGAGAGGTTTGAGTTATATGGAAGTTAAGTTAACTGGACCTAATAGAGATCTACATTCAGGCTTATATGGTGGTACGGTTGCAAATCCTATTAATGTGCTATGTCAAATGATTAGTTCTTTAAAAGATGAAAACAATAAAATTACAATACCTGGATTTTATGATGATATACTGGATGTTAGTGATTCAGAGAGGAAAGAAATGTCAAGAGTTCCATTTGATTTAGAATTATTTAAAGAGTCACTCAGTATAGATTCAGTATATGGAGAAAAAGGTTTTACAACTCCTGAGAGAAAATCTATTCGTCCAACACTAGATGTAAATGGTATCTGGGGAGGTTATTCAGGTGAGGGTGCAAAAACAGTTATACCAAGTGAAGCCAACGCAAAAATCTCTATGCGATTAGTTCCAAATCAAAACTGGAAAAAAATTAGTAATTTATTTATAAAACATTTTAAAAGTATTGCACCAGACTCAGTTAATGTAGATATTAAAACACATCATGGTGGACAAGCTTATGTAACTCCAACTAATAGTATTGCATATAAGGCAGCTCATTTAGCATATAAAAAAAGTTTTGGCAAACCCCCTCACTCAGTTAGAGATGGGGGAAGTATTCCAATTGTTCCTATGTTTGAGGAAGTGCTTGGATGTAAGACAATTTTGATGGGTTTTGGACTTGATAGTGATTCTATTCATTCTCCAAATGAACATTTTGGAGTTTTTAATTTTTTCAAGGGCATTGAAACTATTCCTTATTTTCATAAAAACTTTGCAGAGCTTTTTAGTGTAAATTAAAGATTTATCAAAAAAAGATCAGAAGCTATTCCGTCAGACAAAAACTTAGATTTTTTTGAAACATGGAGATAATCACCATCCCAATATAAGTCTTTAGATAAAACTCTTTTCTTGGCATTATCCTCTAAATAACTTACAAACTTTTCTCCAATTTTATCCTTGATTTCTTTGGCTGAAACTCCTGAAGAAGTTCTCAATCCTGTCATTATTAATTCATTAAATCTATCTTTTAAACTAAGTAACTCCTTTGATAAAGGCAAAGAATTTTTTTTTATGGAGTTTAAATATGACATATTTTGACTTACATTCCAACTTCTTGTCATATTTCCATCGAAACTATGTGCAGATGGACCAATTCCTAAATATGCTTTTCCACCCCAATATCCCAAGTTATTTTTTGAATAATATCCTGGTTTCGAAAAATTTGAAAATTCATAATTATGATAGTTAATCTCTTCTAAATAATTTATCATATGCCAATATTGTTTTTCAATATCTAACTCTCCAAGGGGAATTAATTCTCCAGACAAAATCTGTTTTTTTAAAATAGTTTTATCCTCAACAGTTAGTGCATAAGAAGAAATATGTGGAGGGTCAAATGATAATGCCTCATTTAAATTAAATTTCCATTTATCAATGTTGCTATGAGGTATTCCATAAATTAAATCCAAAGAAAAATTATCAAAAAGATCTTTTACCATTTTTATTGTATCATAAGATTGATTAGCGGTATGAGACCTATTCATTAAAAAAAGATCTTCTTGATTAAAAGACTGAATTCCAATACTCAGTCTGTTAACATGATTTTCTTTTAAACTTGTTAAATATTTTATTGATGAATCATCTGGATTTAATTCTAAGGTAATCTCAATGTCTTCAGAAACTTTAAAATTTTCTTTTACATGTAAAATAAATTCTCCAATTAACTTAGCATCTATTAATGATGGTGTTCCCCCTCCAAAATAAATACTATCTACGATATCATTATTAAAAAAATCTTTTCTCAATTTAAGCTCCTTTAACATTGATTTAATCATTAAATTTTTTTTATTTAAGGAAGTGGAAAAATGAAAATTACAATAAGTACAAGCTTGTTTGCAAAAAGGAAAGTGAAAATATACGCCTGCCATTTATTTTGGTACTATTTAATTTTTGATGGATTTTGACTTATAAATGATGACCAACTTGAATATTTTTTTTTGGAATCAATTGATCCTCTATTATAAAAATGACAAACTGCCGCAGCTAATCCATCGGTTGAGTCTAAGTTTTTTGGTAATGACTTGATTTTAAAAATATTTTGAAGCATTTTGGCAACTTGTTCTTTAGATGCATTTCCATTTCCAGTAATGGACATTTTTATTTTTTTTGGGGAATACTCTGCTATAACCAATTCTCTTGATAAACCTGCAGATATTGCTACTCCCTGAGCTCTTCCAAGCTTTAGCATTGATTGAATATTTTTTCCAAAAAAAGGAGCTTCAACAGCAAGTTCGTCTGGGTGATAATGATCTATTAAATTTAGTGTTCTTTCAAAAATTAATTTAAGTTTTGTATAATGATTCTTTTCTTTTTTTAATTGAAGTTCGTTTAATTCTAGTAAATGCATTTTATTAGACGAAACCTTGATTACTCCAAATCCCATAATTGTTGTTCCTGGATCAATCCCAAGAATAATTAATTCTTCATTTATCATCTTAATTTATTTGATATAATTTTGATGGGTAAAGAAAATTTTACATTTACAAACAATCCAACATTAGTTTTAATTGCTGGCATTGCATCAGGCAGATTTTGAATTGTTTGATTTATATATTTTTTTAATTTAGGAATTTTTCCAATAATATTATTTGGGTCAACTATAGAGTCTAAACTAAAATTTCCATTTTCATTAATTTTTATTTGAATTATTAATTCTGAATTAACCTCCTCTTTAGATTTTAACTCTGAATTTCTGAGACCTGAATAAATTAAATCAACTAATGTTTCTTTAAAACATTTTTTTTGACCCTCTAGTGTTTTGAATTTTTCACATTCATAATATGACGGTACTTGATCAGTTTCGGACCATTCAGAAGCTTTTTTAATTTCATTTTGTGAAACTTGTCGTAAATCGATAAAATTACAAGCCTGAAAATTTATTATTAAAGAACAAAATAAAACCAATAAATTAAATTTAAAGCTCATTTTTAAAATTATACTCTTAAAATTACACTTTTTTGATAGTTTACTTAAATTATAAATCATAATTCTATGATTGGATTTTATATATTTGTAATATGAAATTGTTCCTTTTGACATGTTTTTTTTTAGGCCTCTGCTTTGCTGGAATCGCTATAAAAATATGGGTTAAAAAAAATGGAGAGTTTGCGGGAACTTGTGCAAGTCAAAACCCTTTTTTAAATAAAGAAAATGAACCATGTGGTCTTTGTGGTAAAATTCCTAAATACCAAAAATGTGATATTGTAGATCCTCAATCAAATTAATATTATTTAATAATAATTTAATTATGAAGGAAAAAGATTTAATTCTTAAAGCCAAACAAAATGATCAAAAAGCCTTTAACATCTTATTTAATAAAAATTGGGAGTATTTATATAATTTCCAATTAAAAAGAGTTGGAAATAATAAAATTGCCGAAGAACTTTCAATTCGAACCTTTGCTAAAGCTTTTGATAAACTCAAATCTTTTAATACAGAATATAAATTTAAAACATGGCTAATAACAATATCCAAAAATCTTCATATCGATCAATTAAGAAAAGAAAAAGGGAAAGTATTTAGGTCTGAAGTAATTTATGAGGACTCTTCTAATGTTTTTATTGATTCTGGTCCAAGTCCAGAGGAGGAAATGATTATTGATCAAAATCTTGATGAAATTCTTTTTGCTATTAAAAGTTTAAAAAACGAGTATAGAAAAATTTTACAACTTCGTTTTTTTGAGGATAAGAGCTACAAGGCAATAAGTAAAATTATGAACCAACCCCTAAATACTATAAAGGTAAAAATTCTACGTGCAAAAAAAGTATTAGCCGAAAAATTAAAAAATGAATAAATTTAAAAGGCTAGGTCCAGGACTTCTTTTTGCTGGAGCTGCAATTGGAGTATCACATCTTGTCTACTCCACTAGAGCTGGAGCTGATTATGGATGGGGCCTTTTATGGGCATTTCTAATTATTAATATTTTTAAATACCCATTTTTTGAATTTGGACCTAGATATGCTGTTGCGACTGGAGAAACTCTTTTGGATGGTTATAAGAAAATTGGAAAAAAATATCTCTGGTTCTATGCAATTTTAAATACTGCAAATATGTTTACTATTCAAGCCGCTGTAACAATTGTAACTGCTGGACTTGCTGCTCATTTTTTTGGAATAAGTGCAAATCTAGCAATATGGGGCTCTATTATAATAATTATATGCTCCTTACTATTGGTAATTGGAAAA
>CENX01190942.1_pt1 | contig 20423 bp, 20 predicted proteins | sample 361321 | NCBI WGS metagenome assembly CENX01 (sample SAMEA2619678, study PRJEB7988) | marine metagenome | isolation source: saline water (ENVO:00002010), including | reverse complement strand
GGGCCGGACTTGAGCCTCATAGCTTTCGGGCAAGGCAATAGACAAGCCGATAGGGATGAATTCACGCTCTACGGAATTTAAGGTTTCAAGCGGATTTGGAAAGGCGGGAAAGTCCATTCCTCCAGAAAGCACAGTTGCATATTGGAGAAGTTCCACCGCTCCAGAATAGCGTACAGGAATTTCTATCATGATAAAGATTTACCCAAAAATACAAAAAGCACCTTGAAATACTGGCCTCTTACCTTTGACATACTATTTTTTTATAAAAATTTATTTATTTGATGCAGTCCGTTTAGATATTGGCAATAAAACTATTGTTCTTCTTATCCTTACTTGTTTAAAAGGATTGTAAAGGTTACTCCTAATTATTCAAAGCCTCTGCTCCACCCACAATCTCCAAAATCTCATTAGTAATGGCAGCCTGTCGCGCTTTGTTGTAAGTCAGTTTGAGTTGATCTCTCAGCTCGGTGGCGTTGTCAGTCGCCTTGTGCATGGCTGTCATACGGGCACCGTGCTCACTGGCAAATGAATCTCTCACTGCCTTAAAAAGTTGCATTTTCAGTGATTTGGGCAAGAGCTCATCCACAATTGCAACTTGTGACGGTTCGTAGATATAATCTGCCGATGACTCATGTGTAGCATCTTTTTCCGCGACGATAGGAAGGTATTGTTCGGTCGTCAAAATTTGTGTGGCGGCATTTTTGAATCGGTTGTAAACCACCAATACTTTGTCGTACTGTCCCTCGGCAAAAGCCTCCATGGCCTGACGGGCTACAAAAGAAATATTACCAAAATTAAGGTCATCATAGACAGCATCATGACGACTTTTGATGGGTAGAGTTTTGGAGAGAATGTCTCCTCCTTTTTTCCCGATTCCCATTACCTCAACGGTTTTTCCGGCATAGTCCTCTCTGGCAAGCCTAAGGGTTTCTTTGATGATATTAGTATTGAAGGCTCCGCATAATCCTCTGTTGGAAGTTACAGCGATAATGAGAATTTTTTTCACTGAACGTTGAATGGTGTAGGAGTTTTGCCCCCTTCCATCTAGGCCTCCACTTAAGTTTTGAAGGAGTTCCTTAAGCTTATTGGCATAAGGCCGCATGGCGGCGATGGCGTCTTGGGCTTTCTTCAACTTTGCTGCAGATACCATTTTCATGGCACTAGTAATCTGCATGGTCGAAGAGACCGAAGCAATACGATTCCGTATTTCTTTTAGATTGGCCATCTATTCAAATATTTTAGAGGTTTCTTCGGATAAATTATTGAGTGTGTCGAGCACATTGTCAGTCATATTCCCTGCTTTTAGCTCTGCCAAGACCTTATTGTGCTTCTTTTTAAGGGTGCTCAGAAAGGCGGTTTCAAATTCTTTTACTTTCTCAACAGGAACTTTCCTCAAAAGGTTTTTGGAGCCTAAATAGATAATGGCCACTTGCTCTTCAACTGTAAAGGGATCATTTTGAGCCTGTTTGAGAATTTCCACATTTCGACGTCCTTTTTCGATTACGTTGAGTGTAGCAGCATCAAGATCGGAACCAAATTTGGCGAAAGCCTCCAGTTCCCGGAACTGAGCTTGGTCAAGTTTGAGTGTTCCTGCTACTTTTTTCATGGACTTAATCTGTGCTGACCCTCCTACCCTAGATACGGATATTCCCACGTTGATCGCAGGGCGAACGCCTGAGTTGAAGAGATCGGACTCCAGAAATATCTGACCGTCTGTAATGGAAATTACGTTGGTCGGGATATAGGCAGAAACATCTCCCGCTTGGGTTTCAATGATGGGCAAGGCGGTGAGTGAACCTCCTCCTTTTACTTTGTCCTTTAGAGGTTCGGGCAGGTCGTTCATACCTTTGGCGATCTCGTCATCGGCAATGACTTTTGCCGCGCGCTCCAGCAATCTGGAGTGAAGGTAAAATACATCCCCTGGGTAGGCCTCACGTCCTGGAGGACGACGAAGCAAAAGGGATACCTCACGATAGGCAACCGCTTGTTTGGACAGGTCATCATAGATGATCAAGGCGGGACGACCGGTATCTCTGAAATATTCCCCAATTGCAGCACCTGCAAAAGGAGCATATACTTGCATTGGGGCTGGGTCCGAGGCATTGGCAGCAACTATAGTGGTGTAGTCTAGAGCTCCTTTATCTTCTAAAATTTTAGCAATCCCTGCTACGGTAGAGGCTTTTTGGCCTATCGCAACATAGATACAATATACAGGTTCACCCGCATCAAAAAATTCTTTTTGGTTCAAAATGGTATCGATACAAACTGTAGTTTTTCCCGTTTGACGATCACCGATTACCAATTCCCTTTGTCCTCTTCCAATAGGAATCATGGCGTCAATAGACTTGATTCCAGTCTGAAGAGGTTCGTTTACTGGTTGTCTAAAGATTACCCCTGGAGCTTTTCTTTCCAATGGCATTTGATGAGTTTCTCCCTCTATGGGTCCTTTTCCATCTATGGGGTTTCCCAAGGTGTCAACCACTCTACCCACGATACCTTCACCTACACTGATGGAAGCAATTTCCTTGGTTCGCTTTACGGTATTTCCTTCTTTAATTTCTTTGGAGGGCCCTAATAATACGACTCCAACATTGTCCTCTTCTAGGTTGAGGACCATGCCATCCATTCCGTTTTCGAAGGTTACCAATTCTCCATATTCAGCATGGGTTAGACCGTAAACTCTGGCAATACCGTCTCCTACTTCGAGAACGGTTCCCACTTCATCTAACGAAGCGGTTACTTCAAACCCTGCCAATTGATTTTTTAATATTGCTGAAACTTCAGCGGGCTTCAAATCTGCCATTATTTCTTTTTTTCAGTATTAGGATGTAATCAATTCTCTTTTTAACGCTTCCAATCGATCTGCTATGCTGGCGTTGTACTGTAAATCCCCAACTCTGAGGATAAATCCCCCCTTAATAGTGGAATCTACAATGTTTTTCAATTCTACTTTTAATGGAGTCAAAATCGCCGCTTTTTTAAGCACCTCTTTTTCCAAATCCTCCGTTAGAGGAACTGCAGTGGTAACAGTCGCAGAAACTTTTCCTTGGTTTTTATCGAACAAGTAGATATATTGAGTTGCAACACCCCCAAGGATTCCTTCTCGACCGTTTTGGGACAGAATATCAAAAAGTCTACTGAGCATTTTTGAGGCATTGGTAAAAATCTCGTTAATGATTTTTCTTTTTTGTAAACCAGATAGAACAGGACTATTCAATGCTTCATCCAACTCTGGTAGGCTTTCCATGATGGCGAGAATCCTCTGCATTTCTCCTAGGATAGCTTCTTCGTTTTGGTTCTCAATAGCCCACTCCAAAAGTGCCTTAGCGTAACGAATTGAAGCTCTACCTGCTTTCATAGTTTACTGTAAAGAAGCGTCCTTAATGAGTTTCTCTACCAATTGGGATTGCTTGTACTTACTATCCAGTTCGGAATCAATTACTCTTTCGGCAATGTCCAATGAAATTTGCGCCACTTGATTTTTGAGCTCATTGAGAGCCGCGCGTTTTTCATTCTGAATGGATTCCTGAGCCAGAGCGATAATCTTATCGGCTTCGGTCTTAGCTTCCGTTTTGGCTTGGGCAACAATTTCAGCGCCGTTGGATCGGGCCTCTTTTAAAAGAGCTTCACGCTCTGCTAACGCCTCTTTCAAAACTTTTTGGTTATCTTCTTGAATTAAGGCAATTTCTTTTTTAGCCTCCTCGGCCGAATTTATGGCATTTTTGATAGAAGTCTCCCTTTCATTGACAGTATCCAAAATGGGTTTCCAGGCAAACTTTCTTAAAAGTAAGACCAGCCCAATAAATATGAATAGCTGCCAAAAAAACAGACCAAATGAGAATTCATTGATTAATTTTTCCATCCTTAAAAGGTTTTAATCCTAAAACGGGTTAATAAAAAAAGGGTTATTAAACCGCAAACAATGCCGCAAAACCGATCCCCTCTACAAGGGCTGCAGCTATAAGCATCACAGTTTGAATTTTTCCAGTAGCATCAGGTTGACGTCCAATGGCCTCCATGGCTCCTCTTCCGATTGATCCAATACCGATCCCAACTCCGATTACTACTAAACCTGCTCCTACTATTGCTGGAATTTCCATAATTATCTATTTAATTAAATTATACATTCTATTTTAATGATCGTCATGTTCTTCGACGGCAAATCCAAAATACAATGCCGACAAAACCGTAAATATATAGGCCTGTAAAAGGGCCACTAAAATTTCAATAATGGAAATGGAAAAAGCCAATACGAATGAAAGGCTGGATCCAATCCAATTTTTGAATATAAAGATAAGGGCAATCAAACTCATCAAAACGATGTGACCCGCCGAAATGTTGGCATACAAACGAATCATCAAAGAAAAGGGTTTGATCATAAGCCCTAAAAGCTCTATTGGTGCCAAAATAATTTTCATTGGCCACGGCACACCGGGCATCCAAAAAATATGCCTCCAATAATATTTTTTTCCCACCAAAGTAGTGATGATAAAAGTTATAAGCGCCAGACAAAAGGTAATGGCAATATTTCCAGTAACATTGATACCTAAGGGGGTAAGTCCCAAAAGGTTCAAAAACCATATGAAGAAGAACAAAGTTAATAGGTACCCCATAAATCTTCTGTAGTGTTTTTCGCCAATATTAGGAATGGCTATTTCGTCTCTTACATAAATTATGATAGGTTCAAAAAAACGTCCTACTCCTTTGGAAATCATTCCATTTTTCTGATAAGATCTTGCCAGGCCTACAAAAAGTAAAAGCATTAACAAGGAGGTAAATAAAATGGAGATGACGTTTTTGGTGATAGAAAAGTCCAAGGGTTTGACATTGGAGGGGTTATGATGATCATCGAGGCTAATAGTTCCCTTAGCGTCAGTCTTGTATATTTTACCATGATCAAGTTTGTAATAACTCTCTCCCGATTTCACTACACTCTTCCCGTGTTTCAGCATGGAAGAAGAAAAAACTTTTAAACCGTCGTCCCAAAGTATAATCGGTAAAGGCATACCTATGTATATTTTTTCACCAGTAACTTTATCCTTGTAAGAGAGCAGATTGAAGTCGTGGGAGTCCTCTAAGTGATGAAGGATGTAAGATTTTATTTCGGATTTGAGATCGTTGATCACTTCGCCCTCTTTGGTGTTGGTTTCTTTTGCGCTTATAGTACTGAATGATACCAGTAAAAAAATTGCTATAAAAAGGTAAATTCCTTTCAGCATAATGACCTCTAAACTTATAGTTTAATTGTGGTGTAAATGTAAGCCATTAGGTTTTTAAATAAAATACTTTTAAAGTATATTTTTGGTGCTTGTTAAGTAAAGATTATTCTTTTTGATTTAAAATTTTTATCAATTGACAAATTTCAAGGGTTAGCGCCGCAGTGTAGGGAACAAAAAAAGTTAAAAAATCTAATTTTGATTCTGTCACCTGGCTTTGGAAATCGGGGTAGATCAATGCAAAGAAAAGTAAAAACTTTAGACCGCTGGTGAATAAAAAAACCCAACCCAAAATGGAGGTTTGATTTTTTGATACAAAAAGAAGAATAAGCAGGAAGACCCCTCCAATGAGGGTATTGAAAATATAACAGACTTTGAGGAGTCCCCTGGGATCAGAATAGCCAAGCTGGGCCATGACAAGTGAATGAGCCCAAAAAAAAGAGACCATGACTGTAAGAAGTTTGGCTAAAAATCGGAGTGCTGTGGAAATCACCAATTCAGTTTCTATTGGCTTGTTTATTGATGATAAATAACACCAAGACTAGTCCTAAAGATGAGGTGAACAGTTTAGGCAATTGTGAGGTAATCTCCCACTTCTCTTGTATCCAACCACCAAGATAAATCATAATATACATGACCAAGCCTATTTGAAAAGCCAGTCCTGAAAAGATCAGCCAATTTCTAGGCTGTTTTTTCATGCGTATCGTCCGGTTTCTTAACCAACTTAAAATCAGCTTTTCTACCCTCTTTATTCATAGAGCAAGAGGCATTGAAGGTAGCGCCAGACTCTACAATCAATTTTCCAATAACTACATCACCTTCAATGATACTATTAGATCTGAGACTTAGAGCTTGGAAAACAAATAGTTTTCCATTTATTTTTCCCTCTATATCAGCGTTTGAACAACTTACTGTTCCTTTGATACTACCGTCTTTACCTACCACAACTTTTCCTTTGGTTTTGATTGAACCTTCAAGTGCTCCATCAATTCTGAAATCTCCCTCTGATACAATATCACCTTTTACTCTAGTTGAACTTTCAATCCGACTGTAATGGCCGTTAATATCACTATTTTTCATTGGTCAATTGTATTTTATTTAAAAGCATATTTTTGTAATCGGCCGATAAAACTACAAAATTATTTGTATTGTAAGTTTCCTTATCGGTTTCATCTAACTTTTTTTTCCACTCGTTGAAGTTTCGCCAGTTACGGATACCATGTAACACAAGGTACACTTGGCCTTGATCAAATCTGTCTTCTGATAAAAACCAGTGATTGTAGGATGTTTCTTTCAATTTTTCCTCTAAGTTATTTTTTATCTTTTTTAGCGAGGCAGTATCATTTACATCAAAAGTAAATATCCATTTATAATTGAGATAGATTTTTTTTTGTTTTTCGATAGAATCGCTAAGTTTGATTTGATCCATCATCTCTTTGGCTTTAATCGCTTCAGGTGATCCAGGATATTTTAAACTGACTTTTTTTAGTGACCTCTCCCATTTTATTTTTCCATTTAATCTTCCATCATAATTGGCCATCATCAAATCAAATTTGGGTTGAAAAATGGTTCCACTTAAAACAACTCTAAAAGATTCAGCCTTTTCTGCCAATTCATCAAAATCTCCTTTTTGATAGATTTTTACCAGATTCTGATAAACGTTTTCTGGAGTTTGTAAATCTGTCTGATCAAATTCTTCTGGATTAGTTAAGATTTTAGCATATGGGGAGTCCGGGTATTTCAAAACAATACGGTCAAAATATACTTTGGCTTTCTTTGGTAGATGTTTCTCGTAAATTTTGAAAAGATGATAGAATGCTGGGACTGCGGTCTCTTCTGGAGGGTTGAGTTTAAGTAAATGGTCCAAGCGTGCCTTTGCAAGTGAGTTATTTTTAAAACTCTCTCTGTAAATCATCCCCAATTGTAAATAGGCATTCTGATTGAGTTTTTTTATGCTATCAATTTCCTCTATTGTTTGCGGTAAAGAATTAACATAATTCTCGGGTTTTTCAACAAAAAAACTTTCGATTGTTGCCTTTTCTTGCTTTCTGACCCCACTAGATTGATCTCGAATAGAATTAATGGAGGATGCATTAGCCCAATTGTCTGAATTAGGACGATCTCCCCATGTAGAAAGAAATTTTTGCTGACCCTGAACAACGAGTTTGGGATTGTAAAAATAAAATACATTGGCCTTTGATGGCTTACCAAAAAACGGGAAAATTACCTTTTCTTCAGTATTGACTTTTGCTAGTGCCTCAGCCGCTTTTTTGTCTATAAATTCTTGGTAATAGTCTAATTGTGATTCTTTATCAAGAGAAATAATGTAAATTAAACTGTCTGTTGCTTGAACTATTTTTTCATATTTAATGACCACATTTAAATTATCTCTCTCCCTTTGAATCCTTTTTTTTGAAGGTGTTCCGTCGGGTATCGCTCTGAGTAAGCTATCGAGATAGGCTCCTGTAAATACAAATTCACCTGCATCAAAATTAAAGTTAGCTAAGTCCCGATAATTAGCTTTTTTGGTGGGTAAATCTAGGTTTTCTGATTTAAGAGATTGATTTAGATAATGTTCCCCTAAGCTATCTTTGTTTTGATGAAAGTAATGAATGCCCAACGCCCGATTGATCCAATGATCAAATACATAATTTTCATAATTTTTGGAGAGCTTTACAAAAGATTCAACAGGATCTATACTGTCGCGAATGCTTTTAATTTGTAGTCTTTTAATTTGGGCATTTATCCAATACTCACGTGGTGTTTTTCTTTTGAGCCCAACTACTTGTTCAAAAGCCCAAAGTGCAGAATCAGGATTTTTAAGATTTTCATAGAGCTGGCCCGTCAAAAAATAATAGCGCCCCTTATGTCGGTTGTCTTTGGAGGTAAGGGCAGCATTTTTTATGTAATAAAGGGCAGAATCTAACTGTCGAGTGTTGATAAAAGCCTGAGATAGAGTTGCATTGGCAGAGCTATGAAACTTACTTTTTGGGGTGATGGAACGAGCCAAACTCCTGAGATTTTTAATGGCCAACTGATCGTTTCTTAACCTTATATTCGTTTTTTCACGCCAAATTCTTGCTTCAACATAGGTTTTCCGATTGGCATAGTTTTCCAACAAATAATTAAACGCTTCCATCGCGGGGAAAAATCGTCGATCATAATAGCGTGCTTTCCCTAAAAGCAAATAAGCTTCGTCAATTTTATTATTACGCTGAATGTTACCAATATTCATTGAATGCTTTTGTATGGCTTTAACTGCTTTTTCTTCAGCTCGATCAAAGCCCGGGACTATTGAGGTTTGATCCATCTGCTCCCCATTGATTACAATGGGTTCCACCTCTAATAATTCAAAAAAGTTGTCGTCATAGGCCTGCTCAATGATAGATTCCCCTATTTTAAGAGCCTCCTTACCATTGAATAACACATTGTATTTAGTGTTCAAAGAATGATATCCCCTATTTAGCATTTTATTTTTTTGGGTAGAACAACTTGACAGCAGTAGCAGAGTAAATCCCGCAAATCCTGAATATAGATATACTTTTTTCAACATAAAAAGTTTAATATTATAACTTAAAAACAATGGTTTTAGTATGCCAAATGGTTTCAATTTAAAACAAATATTGTTATGAACTTTTTTTGAAATAAATTTGAAGAAAATAACTATGTTAAAGATGCATCCGCTTGTAATATCAAAGATCACCAAAAATACTCCAAACGCTGTTTTGATTTCTTTTGAAGTTTCTGAAAAGGATAAAGAAACGTTTAAATTTGAAGCGGGACAATACCTGACTATCGAAACAAAAATAAATGAAAAATCAGTGAGACGCTCGTACTCTATCTGCTGTAATGAGAATGGTGGGCTTCAGGTAGGAATCAAAGAAGTGCCTGAAGGTGTTTTTTCAACTTATGCCAATCGTTCGTTAAAAGAAAGTGATCGCCTAATGGTAACCCCTCCTGAAGGTCGATTTACATTCACACCTTCACAAAAACCTCAGACCTTAGCAGCGTTTGCAGCTGGAAGTGGCATTACACCCATTATGTCCATTTTGAAAACAGCACTTTTGAATCATCCTGAAAATCGTTTTCACTTGATTTATGGAAATAAAACACCGGAAGAAACAATGTTTTATGAAGAGTTAAAAACTCTAGAAGCTGAGTTTGGTGATCGTTTGACAATTCAATGGGCCTTTAGCAGAGCCAATATTGAAGGAAGTTTTTTCGGGAGGATTGAAAAATCTGTGGTTAAAAATGCCATAAAAAGCATGGAGAAACCTGCAGAAAAACTCTACCTCTGTGGGCCCGAAAGTATGATGGATTTAGTTTCAGATACCTTGGTTGATATTGGTGTAGAAAAGTCAAAAATTATGTTTGAGTTATTTGCCTCCACCTCCTCCAAAGTAGAAATTAAAAATCTAAAAGAGGTGGTCTCATTGGAAATTATACATGATGATCTAACCCACAAAATAGAGAATATAGAAGGTCAAAGTATATTGGAAACTGCATTACAAAATAAGCTAGATGTTCCATACTCCTGCCAAGGCGGAGTTTGTTCAAGCTGCATTGCACGAATCAAATCTGGAACTGCAGAAATGGCCTCCAACCAAATTCTCACGAATGAGGAAGTTGAAGAAGGCTTAGTTCTCACATGTCAAGCCAATGCTACAAGTGCTCATTTAGTAGTAGATTATGACGATGTTTAAGAAATTACTTTTTTAGCATTTCCAAAGTTTTCTCAACGACCATTTTGGGATCTAAAGACCTGAAGGCTTTATCATAATCTGGAGGGATTTTATTTCCATAGACAGAGGTAGGAATGAGAGGGTATTCCTTTCTGTCCAGGGTAAGCGCATGATCCAAGGGTTGCTGAAATGGTGAAAACCCACAAAAAGGATGAGTCATTCCCCATAGGGTAAGTACTTTAATTCCAGTATTCGCTGCTAAGTGTGCATTGGCAGAATCCATAGAAATCATCAAGTCCAAGTAGGCCATCAAATTGAGCTGATCTTTGAAATTAATTTTTCTAGGGGTACTATAAACATTTTTATAGGCTTTTTCCCATACTTCTAAACGCCGTTTTTCTCTATCTCCAGCACCAAATAGAAATATCAAATGATCTTTTTGTAAAAAGTTGATAACTTTTTGCATCAGATCCAAAGGATACATTTTTCCTCTATGAGCAGCAAATGGGGCTATTCCAATCCATTTTTTCTCATTAGTTTGATATAGAGGCAAAATACTTTCAGGGAGTTCTCTTTTGTTGGGAAACTCATGATCTTCAAAAGAAATGGGAAAGCCAAGTTTCCTAAAAACATCGGCATAACGGTAGATGGTAGGCGTTAGAGGTTGAAATTTTTTATTTCTCTTTCTCGTCAGAGCTTTTTTTTCAGATCTTCCTTTGTCTACTGTTCTGAATTTGTAGCCGTAAAGAATAAAGAAAAAACCAAGTAGAAAGGTCCGTAAAACACTATGTAAGTCAGCAACAGCATTAAACGGTATTGTTTTAAGCTCTTGGAACAAAGTCCAAATTCCCTTTATGCCTTTATGACGACCTTTGAAGTCTGTAGGGAAAAAATTAAAGTTATCAAATTCATGAAATAGGGGAGCGACATTGGGTCGACTTACAAAAGTAATTTTAAGGTTGGGATAGGTTTTGTATAAGCAACGGATCACAGGAGCTGTTATAGCTACATCCCCCAAAGCGGAGAATCGAATTAACAGCAGGTGATGAGCTTTCATTTATGATTATGATTTGTCCTTATACAACACTGGATTAGTATCCTTGTCATTGTACATCTTCATTTGCTTATAAACCTTCATGTATTTTGATCCGTATGCAATATCGCGAAGCAATTGGTCAATTGCTATGCCCAAATCTTCTCTTTGAGTGAGCAAAGTCTGAAGTTTGGTTTTACATTTCTCCCGATGAAAGGAAGTGGCATCCCCCCGGTTGGCCTCCTCCTCCATATGATAAATTTTCAATTCCAAAATAGACAAGCGGTCAAGAGCCCATGCAGGACTCTCAGAGTTTAAGGTCGCATTTTCATGCGTCTCTACATTTTTGTACTGATTTAGGAAAAAGGTGTCGATGAACTCAACGGTATTGGTTCTGTCTTGATTAGAAGCATCAATCAATCTTTTGAGTTTCATCCCCTCTAGAGGATTAATTTTAGGGTCTCTGATAATGTCTTCATAATGCCATTGGACAGTGTCAATCCAATTTTTTCGGTAAAGCAAATGCTCTAGAGAATCCGATGGATAAGGATTTTCAAAAGGTTGATCCACCTTGTCTAGGATGTGATATTTGTCAATGCTATGTCTAAAAATTATAATTGATATCTTACTAGTGGATTCTAGGTTCATGTCTTTGGTTTTTCGAAAAAACGAAGATACAATATGCTCATAAATATTTTCAGTTTAAAAAGTCAATTCTCGAGATAGGATTACTTAGCTGAGAATTTTAAAAACTATAATACTTGTTAATAGGATCACGAAAAGAGTATTTTTAATACTATGTGATTTGATGTTTTCTGGAAAACAAGGAAAAAAGTAGGTCACTGGAATAAAATTGAAAAACCAACTTACTTCCACTATTTTGAAACACAAAAACACCAAAAATAGGCTAAAAATTGTCAGGAGGTAATTTACAAAATCCTATGAAAAATTCTGGGTAAAAATTTCCAATGCCCTCTTGGTGTCTGAACTACACAAATCAAAATAGAAATCAACAGGGTTATGCATACTATTTCCAGACTTGTTTGTAATTGAATGTCAAGCAGGTTGGTTTCTATAATAGGGTTGATAAAAGCAAACTTGCTGGAAGGCAAGACAGTATATGGGGTTTTAAATATAAAATGCTTAAAAGACTACTTTGAGTTTAGCCACTTTAGAAATAATAATTGGTTTATACAGTATCCTTTTACTTTCTTTTTTTTTATATGAAAGCTTTTAATAAATGTATCTTCGCCGTGAATCAATAAAATGAACTTAAAATGGGAGCTATTTTATTGCTAATGGTAGAGGGGGAAAAGAGAAAAGTAGTGATAACAAATCAATCATTTTGTAAATAGGCTTTGAAAATTTAAATAAAAAAGATAATCAAACCGATTAAAAAATCAGTAAAGTATGTTCTTAGACCAATTAATTTAGAAAATCTTTATTATCATTTCCTATTTTATTATTTTTACACTTTAATTAAAGTTGTGCATTAATGAAAAATTTATTTGAAGCGATTGGCAGTTTATTTGAGGAACTATTTTTTCTACCCTTTCAATTGCTAACCCAATTAGAGCCTTTCAGCTGGTGGTTGGCGAATGGAATGAGTTTTTTCTTTTTGACACTAGGAAGCGTAGCTGGTGTATACTGGATTAATCAATTGCGAAAATTCGACAAGAGCGGAGAGGAAAACAAAGATCCCTCTGCTCATTCTTTCTTATAGGTCAAACCCAATATCCCTCCTAAAATATATCCCCTCAAAGCGGATGTCTCTAAGAATTTTGTAATTTTGTTTAAGAGCGTCTTCAAAGTTTTCACCCACAGATGTAACCGAAAGAACCCTACCTCCATCAGTTAAAATATTGTCCTTGTATATCTTAGTCCCCGCATGAAAAATAGTACTATTTGAAGCTTTGGGCAAGCCTTTTATTATTTTACCCTTTTTATAAGCTTCAGGATAGCCTCCTGAAACAGCCACCACTGTAGTGGCGCTCTTTTCATCTACTTGCAGTTTCACTTCGTCCAGTTTGCCCCTGGCAGTTGCATTTAAAAGTTCAACAAAGTCATTTTTAATTCTAGGCAAAACAACCTGTGTTTCAGGGTCTCCCATTCTGACATTGTATTCTATTACATAAGGCTTATCATCCACACGAATCAGACCAATGAATAAAAACCCTACGTAGGGGATTTTGTCTTTTTTTAGTCCCTCAATTGTAGGCTTGATAATGGTATTTTGTATATCCTTGTAAAACTTTTTATCTGCAATGGGTACCGGAGAAACAGCTCCCATACCACCAGTATTTAATCCAGTGTCCCCCTCACCAATGCGTTTGTAATCTTTGGCCATTGGAAAAGTAACATAGTTTAAACCGTCAGTCAATACAAAACAAGAAAGCTCAATTCCACATAAAAATTCTTCAATAATCACCTTTCTTGAAGCTTTACCAAATTTTTGATCCAAAAGCATACTGTAAAGTTCTTTTTTGGCAATATCTAATTCATTAATTATCAATACTCCTTTACCTCCTGCTAATCCGTCTGCTTTAAGTACATAAGGAGCGGTCATTTGATCGAGAAAGGCATAGCCTTTCTCGATATTTTCAGCGGTAAAGCTCCCATATTGTGCTGTAGGTATGTTATGGCGACTCATAAAGGCTTTAGCAAACTCTTTACTGCCTTCCAGTGTAGCGCCAAGTTTTTTAGGGCCTATAACGGAGATATCTTTTAATTGTGGGTCAGCCAGAAAAAAATCGTGGATTCCATTGACTAATGGCTCCTCAGGACCTACAATGAGCAAATCAATATTATTTCGAAGTGCGGCATTTTTTAGTGCATCAAAATCATTAACGCCTATGTTGAGGTTAGTCGCAATGTCAGCTGTTCCAGCATTTCCAGGGGCTGCAAAAAGGTTTCTAACCATTGTACTTTGCGCAATTTTCCAGCAAAAGGTGTGTTCTCTGCCACCGTCACCCAACACCAATATGTTTAATTTTTCCATTGTTAACAGATATAATTAAGTGCGTCTTATTTAATTTTAATCCTCCTAAAAATAGCTTTCCAGCGGTGATATCTCAAAAACTTACCTTGTTTTATGTCTACTATAAACGAAGTGCTTGATATTTTGGCTTGCAAATAACCTACGATATAACTAAAAAAAAGACTTATTTCTCTCTTGATCCATGCACGTTTCAATCCAATTATAACGGTCAAAATTAAGCCAAACCGCATCCGATAAGTCGCGACCCCTTGCAGTCGCGTTGCACCATTACTATAATTTGAGCCTGTGGACTTTAAATGCTTTACTTTTAGAGAGGTGTCTACCCTAATCTCCCATTTATAATATTGAGCCATCAATTCATCCAATGTGTCCCAGCCAATGGATTTAGCAATTTTTCCTATTTCTAGAAAACATTCTTTTCGGTAAGCTTTTAGTGATCCTCGGATATGATCATCTCTATTAAGTTTTTCCAAAACCCATTCATTTCCTTTTTTGATATAACACTGCCCGCCAGCTATTCCCAGGCGATTATTTTCATTGAATTGTTGGGATAAACGTATCAGGTAATCTTCTTCAAAAACCATATCTGCATCAAATTTACAAATCAGGTCATAGTTTTCGTCCAATAAATCATATCCATGATAAAACGCCTCTATAATTTTGGCCCCAGGAAGGTGTTCATCTGAAGATTTTTTATGGTCCAACTCTATCCAGGGATGTTGCTTTCGAAAACGATTTACTATTTCGGAAGTCTGATCGGATGAATTGTCATTGACCACAATCAAGCGTTTAGGTTTCAACTGCTGGTTAACTAATGATTGTATGGTCTTAGCGATGTTATCCTCCTCGTTGTGGGCGGGTATGACAATGTAAATTTTCAAGAGCTAAACTTTACTTTTTTGGCATAAACAATGTAGTATCTTGGAAAGTAACACCTTAGCAATGACCTGAATCCAATTGACTCAGGTAGGTTAATCCATTTCTCTGAGGCTATAATTTTCCAACCTGTTTTCTCCAATAACCAATCAAACTGCCAGTCCTCAAATTCATGAAAATGACGATCTCTTATGTCAATTTTACTTCGATAAGCAGGAGCAAACCATAATTTCAATGGAATACTGACCACCAATTTATCGGCTTGTATGCTTTTCAAAACTTGATAGGGCGATAGCAAATGTTCAAGTATTTCGAAAGCAGTGACGACCTCTGTTTTAGTTTGGGTCAAAAAGTTTTGATCTTCATCAAGGTCTTCCCCTTTGGTGTTTTTTACCTTATAACCTTTGGCTTTCATCAATTCAGATAAGGGGTTTTCAATCCCCAAATCTAATACGGACATTTGAGGGTCTATGTGTCGATCTAAGAAATCTAAGGTTTTTTGAAATCGTTTCTGATGGGAATTATTGTTATACATGGACTACATTAAAAAAAGTTTATCAGCAATTTTTCTGTCGTTAGATAAGCGTGGAACTTTGTTTTGTCCTCCCAGTTTTCCAATACTTTTCATATAATTTTGAAATCCACCGTTGGACACGGAGCTGATCTCTAAAGTTTTTAAAACCTTCCCTTCCAATAGATCTTGGTAATAGACATTTTGCTGCTGCATTATATGATCCAGTTTTTCGGCAAAGTCTTGAATGTTTTCGGGAGGATTTTCAAATTCTATAAACCACTCATGATAGGGAAGTCCATTTTCTGGGTTAATCATAGGAGCAACTGTAAATTCTTTTACTTGAACAGGAGTGCTTTTACAGGCCATCTGTATTGCAGTTTCAACTTCTTTGCCAATGACGTGTTCCCCAAAAGCAGATATAAAATGTTTTATCCTTCCCGTAACTTCAAGTCGATAGGGTTTGAGTGAAACGAAGCTTATGGTATCTCCAATATTGTAGCCCCACAATCCTGCAGAGGTGGAGATGATCAATACATAGTTAACGCCCAAACTTACTTCCCCTAAGGTATATCTTTTTGGGTTTTCATCCCCAAATTCGTCGGCTTTTATGAATTCATAAAATATGCCATTATTCAATAATAAAATTAGACCCTTTTCATTTTGTTGATCTTGATAGGCAAAAAACCCTTCGGATGCAGGAAAAAGCTCAACGCTATCTACCGGCTTACCAATAAGTTTTTTGAACATAGGGCGATAGGGTTCATAGTTGACTCCTCCGTAGACAAACAATGAAAATTCAGGGAATATTTCTCCTATAGGTCTTCCGTTTTGCTGCATAAGTTTCTCAAAATACATTTGTACCCAAGAGGGAATACCTGCGATGAGTGTCATGTTTTCAAGTATGGTTTCCTCTACAATAGCATCGACCTTAGTTTCCCAATCCTCTATGCAGTTGGTGTCCCAAGAGGGCATTCTGCTTTTCTGTAAATATTTTGGCACATAGTGGGCAACAATTCCCGAAAGTCTCCCTATGTTGTTCTGGTCTTTTTTATTTAGTATTGGGCTTCCCTGGAGAAAAATCTGTTTGCCTTCAATAAAACCGGTATTGCCCGTTTCGTATATATAGTTGAGCAATGCGTCTCGAGCTGCTACTATGTGGGTAGGCATGGATTCTTTGGTTAGGGGGATGTACTTAGCGCCAGAGGTAGTTCCGCTGGTTTTAGCATAATATAAAGGTTTGCCTGGCCACAATACAGAAGATTTTCCTTTAAGCATTTGATCCACATAGGGTTTGAGTCCTTCATAATCCCTTATAGGAACCAATGACTGAAAGTCTTTATAGTTTTTAATCTTATAAAAATCATGATCAATGCCAAAATCAGTTGCTTTGGCTTTTCTAATCAGATAATCAAATGTTTTTTTTTGGGCAATCAACGGGTTTTTGATCCACTTTTGGTTTTTATTGTGGATAATATTGGCGAATATTTTTGCCCCAATTTTTTTTATCATATTGGCTTTGAAAAATCAATAAAATCCAAGGGGTCTATCGCATAGCCATTGATCCACAATTCAAAATGGAGATGCCATCCAGTAGAGAATTCTCCTGTATTACCTGCTTTAGCAATCACTTCACCTGCCTTGACCAAATCTCCTTGTTTTTTTTCTAAGGAGGAGTTGTGCTTGTAAACAGTCAATAAACCGTAGTCGTGTTTGACAATGATTACATACCCTGTTTCTACAGTCCATTCAGAAAAGATAACTGTGCCATGGGCCACTGCCATAACTGGAGCATATTCTTTCAGCGCAATATCTACTGCAAAATGCTTGTTTTCAGCATCGTAGACTTGAGAAATAGGTCCAATAGCAGGAGGGTAGAGTAGGTACTTTACGTTACTTAAGTCGTTGGGAATTACATTGTATTTGTCCTCTTGGGAGACTTCAAGTCGGAGCAAGGAATCTGCTTTCGTAATAGAATTGCCGGAATTAAGAATTTCAAGGCTTTGGCCTTGGGTGTCGGTTATATCCCTTTCGCTAATTTTAATTTCACCCGTTAAAGCTCTTTTGATAGATTCAATAAAACGATTTTGCTTTTGAAACTCAATAGTGAGGGAATCCAACAAGAAACTGTTTTTCACTGCCTCTTTTCTTATTTTTATACTCGTATAACCGGGTATAAATTCTTTAATTGGAGTATAGGCCACCAAGAAAAATGATCCAATAGCAATAGCTGTTACAAATAGGCTGAAAAGAATAATAATGTTGAACTGAGATATTCTGAAAAAAAATCTTTCTTCAAAAGTGATCTGGTTGATAATTACTACTCTATAGCGGTTCAATAAGTTTTGAATCCAAATACGTTTCATTTTTTTTTGTCGTGCCATTAAAACAAATATAGTGTTTACCCTTAAAAATTAATTAATGGCCGATTAAAGAAATTTAGATTACATCGAATAATTATTTACATTTGACTAAATTTAGTTAATGTATTTAATAATCTATTCTCTAGGTATGATCGGTGCACCACAAATAATTCTTATTGTAGTAGTTGTTCTTTTGCTCTTTGGAGGAAGAAAAATCCCAGAATTGATGAGAGGATTGGGTAGTGGTATTAAAGAATTTAAAAATGCCACTAAAGAAGATGAAGATAAATCTGACACCAAAATAGATAATAAGTAGCCTATTCAATTGCTACTGCATCTATTATTGTGTTGAGTTCAAACATCTGATCCCTTTTATTTGAAGCAGGCGCAAACGTAAAGCCCTCAATCACCATCCATCTTTTTCTTAAGGTATCTCTTATCATGTAATTGATAAATGGTCCTGCCATAAAATCATTAGCCACCTCCCAGGTGCCTTTAGTTATGTAGGTTCGTTTTCCCTGCTTTTGGGTTCTGTAAAAGTAGGGGCGGTATGCTTTTTCTGTAATCATATAGGAACCCTTCAGTCTCCCTGGAATGAAAGTTTTTCCTATTGAATCTCTTATTTCAAGTATGCGCTTTTTTACATTTCCAAACATTACCTTTAGAGGTAGTGTATAAGCGACCAAGTTCATATGCCCTTTTGGAATTTCTTTTTGAATCCAAACAAAATTAGTGGTGTCTTTAACGGTTTTGTATGCTGTGGGATAGACCAAACCAATATTGAACCGTTTTTGTAAATTATCATCTTTAGTGGGAGATTTTTTGATTCTTCTTCTTTTCTCTACACGCTCTTTTTCCGTCAACGTAGCTTTGAATAAACTGATATTTTCCTCTAAAAAATAAGCTTGTACTTCGTCGTCCTCCCCTGTTACTCTGGCTACCAATTGAGGTTGAGCAATTAAGTTTTCCGTAATTTGAAACCGAGCAATGGTGTCTTTGACAAACCAGATAATATTTCGGCTGTTTTTGGCAAACCCAGTAAATACTTTAGGAGGGATGTATTTGAGAGTGAATTGGGGTTCGTCAAAAGGCAAACCTTCGTAAGGGGTCTCCAGCAACGCACGTGTTTTATTACCCAGTAATCCCTTCCAGCTTTTTTCGGGCATTACAACGGTCAGGTGGTTAATATTGGCACTGGAATCGGGTAAGTAACGCTGATTGTTTTTTTGTTTCTTACAAGATATGCTGAGACTTATAAAAATAAAGAAAACTGTTTTTTTCATGGGGTTGGACTTATTCCATTAGGGCGGCAATTCCAGGTAATGTTTTACCCTCCAAGCTTTCGAGCATAGCACCACCACCTGTAGAAATATAGCTCATTTTTTCTTCAAACCCAAATTGCTTGACCGCTGACACTGAGTCTCCACCTCCTACTAGTGAAAAAGCTCCTGCCGCAGTACTTTTAGCAATAAACTCCCCCAGCTTAATGGTTCCCCCTGCAAAATTTTCAAATTCAAACACTCCTAATGGACCATTCCACAGTAGAGTTCTAGACTGCATTACCAAAGATTCAATGTTTTTTAGGGTTTCAGGACCCGCATCCAAACCTTCCCAATCGTCTGGGATTTCTCCTACTTTACAGATTTTTTGTTGCGCATCGTTCGAAAATTCATTCGCAATAATTACATCTACTGGGAGGTGAACCTGAACACCTTTTGCTTTTGTTTTTTCCAATAACTTTAGTGCATAGTCGCAGTAATTCTCTTCACAAATGGACTTTCCTACACTACCGCCCTGTGCTTTGACAAAAGTATACACCATACCTCCCCCAATGATCAAATGATCAATCTTGTCCAACATGTTTTCGATGATAGTAATTTTAGAAGACACCTTGGCTCCACCTAAAATGGCGAGAACTGGCTTTTCTCCCGTTTTCATAACCTTTTCTATAGCGTTCACTTCTTTTTCTAGCAGCCTGCCAAAAAATTTGTCTTTTTGGAAGAACCGTGCCATAATGGTAGTAGAGGCATGTGCCCTATGAGCAGTTCCAAATGCATCATTTACATAACAGTCTCCCAACTTTGATAGTCTCTTGGCAAAGTCTAAATCTCCTGCAATTTCTTCTGGGTAAAAACGCAAGTTTTCCATAAGCATAACGGAACCTGGTGCCAGTGAAGCGGTAGCTACCTCTGCGTTTGGACCCACACAATCCCCAAAAAAGCTGACAGGTACTCCTATAATTTCCTCTGCTTTACTTACTATATTTATTAGAGATAGTTTAGAGTCTTTTCCTTTAGGGCGACCTAGATGGGATAACAGCACACAACTTCCACCCTGATTTAGAATATAGTCTATGGTTTCCTTGGCCGCTTTGATTCTGGTGGCGTCGGTAACTTGAAGGTTGTCATCGATCGGTACATTGAAGTCAACTCTTACAACGGCTCTACGATTCGAAAAGTCTTGATTTGCTATGGTTCGCATGCTTTAAATTTTTCTCAAAAATACCTTTTTTATGCTGATGATCAAAAGGTTTTCCCCTGCTGGAAACATAATTTTTGGGCAGAAACTGAAATCCAAAAGGATTGACTATTTTTATCTTTACTAAGCTTTTTATATAATATGTATTATAATGAGATAATTGGTCAAAATCGATTAAAGAATCAGTTAAAACAGATGATAATCAAATCTCAAATGCCTCATTGCCAGTTGTTTATAGACTCAATGGGCTATGGAGGCCTTCCCTT
>CENX01213709.1_pt1 | contig 20531 bp, 15 predicted proteins | sample 361321 | NCBI WGS metagenome assembly CENX01 (sample SAMEA2619678, study PRJEB7988) | marine metagenome | isolation source: saline water (ENVO:00002010), including | reverse complement strand
GGTGCTGAGTCAGCAAAAAATACGCCCTTATTACTGAATAAAGACCGAAGTCGACTGGCTGTGCTTGCGGCGAGTCAGGCAGAGCTTGATGCTCACCAAGCATTGCTGTCAGTGATTGATAAGAAAAGTGATGGTCAATGCTTGTGGCTTAATAGCGGTGGTGAATCCACGCAGCATTAGTTACGGTCGTTCCTTTAAAGGCATTTATGTATAAGGCGTGGCTGTCCCTTCAGGCCTTCTTTTAAACCGTTTGTAGCCCCACTGGTATTGGCTTATATGCCTACTGACCACCTTTTCTATTGATTGGTTCAAGGCGGCAACAGATACTTTTTCCTTTGCATCATAAATAGCCGTTTCGGGCGCTTCGTAATTGAGTTCAAAGCCTTGTTTCACTCTTATTGCGTAGCCTATGACTACGTTACACTGGGTGCGCTTGATTAACTGGTGAACTAAAGTCATCGTATAGGCTGGTTGACCAAAGAATGGCGTGAATATCCCAGAGTTTTTGGTTGGAACGTGGTCTGGTAATATGGCAGTCAGTTCATTTCTTCTTAGCGCCTTCAATAAAGCAGCGACACCTTTGGTATTGGTTGGCACTAAGGCAGAACCGGAGGCTTCACGCCCCTGTTTAATAAAGCTTTCGAGGGCTGGGTTTTTTTGTTGTTTGTAAAGGCTGGTCATGGGTGCATAGCGACTGCTATGACGTCCCAGTATTTCCCAGTTGCCGATATGCGGTATCACTAAAATAACCCCCGCTTTCTGTTCCAAGGCGGCTAGCAAAGAATCTTCACCGTTTATTTTAGTGATTTTCTTTTTAATCCATTGGTCTGAAGCTGTCCAGATAAGGGGCATTTCAAAGAAATTACTTATGGTTCTACAAAGGGACTTACTGGCTAGACTTTTAATTTCTGCACTGTTTAATTCAGTCTGAGTCAGCGCTAAGTTGATTTTGCTATTTCGGTAGAGTGAGTTTTGGCTATGCCTCATTAGCTGGCCTAATATGCAGCCAATAATGTCAGTCATCCACAAGGGTAGATGAGGTGCGACATGGATAAAAAAAATGATAGAAAAATATTGTGCCATATAGCGTTCGTTGCTTGATTCACAAAAGCGTTGTGCTAATGAAAGATTGATACCGTTATTCGTTGGTAGGCCAACGCAATAGTCAATCGACGGAGTAACTATCTTACTAGGCTAATGATGTCCATTGTTGTGAGTAGGCACAGTGAGCTCGCTGCTTTCTTGAGAGTCGCTAAAAAGCCCCGCCTTATTCAATGCCTCGGTAGCATTAGGCAGCAAATGGATGACGCTTAATAAGCCAACGATAGTAAGCGATATAGTGTAGGGGATCGCTTTGTATACCATTGTGCCATAGCCTAAGCGAATTAACGGTGCTAAAGAAGAGGTGAGTAAAAACAGAAAAGCAGCTTGGCCATTCGGTGTGGCAACAGAGGGTATATTGGTGCCTGTATTAATTGCAACGGCTAGTAAGTCATATTCTTCTCTAGTAATTCTTTTGGCTAATAAAGCTTCTTTGAGTTCATTGATATAAACTGTGCCCACAAATACATTATCACTGATTGCAGATAATAATCCATTTGCAAGATAAAACATCGGTGTTCGAAGATCTTTATTTTCCATTTGTAAGACGTTGTCGATTACGCCTTTGAAGAGCCCTTGTTTATCAATCACCGCGACAATAGCAAAAAATACCACCAGTAAGGCAGTAAAGGGTAAAGCTTCTTCGAAGGCTTTGCCTATGGCATGCTCATTAGTGACGCCGTTAAAGGCCGTGGTAAGGACAATAACACTGAGTCCAATGATGCCTACTTCAGCAAGATGAAGTGCCAGCGCAACAACCAGCCATACAGCAACAACGGCTTGAATAATTAATGTCATATTTGCCCTACGGTCGCGCTTTGCGTCTTGCTCAATGGCGTCTTGTACCAGTATATCTCTGACCGACTCAGGGAGTTGCCAGCCATAGCCAAACCAAGCGGTTTTTTCTAGCACCACGACCATGGTTAAGCCGGTGATCAACACGGGAATACTGACTGGCGACATGCGCCAAAAGAATTCAGCAAATTGCCAGCCAGATTGGGCTGCGATCACAAGATTTTGTGGTTCTCCTACCATCGTGCATACGCCGCCTAAAGCTGTACCGACGGCAGCGTGCATCATAAGATCGCGAAGAAAGCCTCTAAATTGCTCGAGATCTTTTTGGTGTTTTTCATTATTTTCAAGATCGTTATCTTGGGCTGCCGAGACGGTTTGAAATATTGTATAAAAGCCAACGCCCACACTAATCACGACAGCGATTACAGTTAATGCATCTAAGAATGCTGATAAAAAAGCGGCAACAAAGCTAAATAAAAGGGCCAAAAGGGTTTTCGATCGAATGCTGGTGAGTAGTTTAGTGAAGGTGAACAACAATAAATCCTTCATAAAATAAATGCCAGCCACCATGAAAACCAGTAATAAGATCACTGGCAGGTTCAGTTGAATTTCATGATACACATCTTTAGCGCTGGCCATGCCGAGAAAAATAGCCTCGATCGCTAACAGACCGCCACTTTGAAGCGGGTAGCATTTCAATGCCATTGCGAGTGTAAAAATGAATTGTAATATCAGTATCCAGCCGGTGATATAAGGCCCGACGACCTGCAGTAGTATAGGGTTGGCTAAAAGGAAAAATATGATACTGTTTTTATACCAGCTTGGAGCGTCACCTAAAAAGTTGTGGTAAATAGCTTGGTGAGGAGACAAGGGTTGCATAAATAAATCCTAATTCATTCATTTTTTAATGTGACCGTTGGTTTTGATTTGCAACAGTCACTAAGGTATTAACAAAAAGACCGGTTCGGTGTTATTTCTCAGCTGGCGATTATAATGGGTTTTAACGGCTTTGGCAGTGTTAAAAAGGCTTAATTTGAACATGTTCAGTAAAGAAAGTTAGTTTTATTGTATGGCGTTGACAATGATCGTCACTTGGGGCTAATTGAGATGCTATAAGCCGGGTTGATCACACTTGTCGCCAACAATAATTAAATAGAGGAAAAACTGCTTTTTTTAAGCTATTCTTAGGGCATCGATTGGAGAGACATAACGGTATATTTGCTGTTTAGTCGATTTCTTGGTGGTCTAAGACCGTTGGCTATGTCAAAAATAGAAGGTAAGGTTTATTGTGAGTGAGTTTTTTCAGTTTTTATTGGAATATGGACTGTTTTTTGCCAAAGTGGCTACATTTGTTATTGCGGCCATTATTATTGTTGTCGCGGTTCAGTCAAATCAAGGTGCCGCAGACAGTAGCGGCCGATTGGAAGTCAAAAAACTTAATGATCGGTTTGAGCAAATGGAGTCGAGCTTAAGAGATGTGATGCTTGAGCCTGATGCGGCTAAAAGGTGGGCAAAAGAACAGAAAGAAGCTCAAAAAGTTAAGGCCAAAGAAGCCAAAAAGCTTGCTAAGCAAGACTCAAAAAAGGGTGCAGAGACCAGTACGGCAGAATCGAAAAATATTTATGTTTTAGATTTCGATGGTGATATGAAGGCTTCAGCGGTGGAAAACTTTCGAGAAGAAATATCGACAGTACTGACCATGGCATCATCCTTAGATGAAATAGTGGTTCGTCTGGAAAGTCCTGGTGGTATGGTTCATTCTTATGGCTTAGCGTCATCACAACTAGCTCGTATTAAGTCAGCGGGGATCCCCTTGACTATTTGTGTTGACCGCGTAGCAGCTAGCGGTGGCTATATGATGGCTTGTATCGCGGATAAGATATTGGCAGCGCCATTTGCCGTGATTGGTTCAATTGGCGTTGTTGCTAGCCTGCCTAACTTTAACAAAGTGCTCAAAAAGTTTGACGTTGACTATGAGTTGTTGACCGCCGGCGAATATAAGCGCACGTTAACGATGTTAGGTGAGAATACCGAAGCGGGACGTAAGAAGTTTATTCAAGATTTAGAACAAACACACGACTTATTTAAAGGTTTTGTTAGCCAGTATCGACCGAGTTTAGATATTTCAGCCGTTGCAACCGGCGAAACGTGGTATGGGCAAAAGGCGCTTGAAAACCAATTGGTTGATGGCTTGAGCACGAGCGACGAATACATTGCCCAGTGTGTTAAAGATGCGGCAGTGTATGAGGTTAAATTTGTACAAAAGAAGTCCTGGCAAGAAAAAATTGGTATGTCTGCGCAGGCTGCCATAGAAAATAGCTTAGACAAGGTCTTAAATAAAGCGCTTCACGATTGGACGACACGTCATTAAATCGAGGCTAGACTAGGTATGAGTCAAGCGGAGTTATTGCTGTTTTCCCGCGCTGATTGCCATTTGTGTGATCAAGCTGAAGCCTTAGTCAATGCGCTTTTGATTGGCAGCCCTTGGCAGTTAACAAAAGTTGATATCGACAATGATCCTGCACTTAAGCGGCGCTATCAAACTAGTATTCCAGTCTTATTTCGCTGTGATAATCAGCAGGCACTTAACTGGCCTTTTCCTCAAAGCCGCGTTCGTTCGTTACTTGATCTAGATTAAAAAAATCGCAGGTTGTTTTAGTCGTGGCCTCAATCAGTGTTTGGTAATTAATATCAAGGCACTCGGCCAGTTTTTCTGCTGTAAACTTTAAACTGCACGGTTCATTTCGACGATGTTGTGGCAGCAACTCTTTTATCCCTTTTTGTTGTGGCGTTAGATAAGGAGCATCAGTTTCTATCATCAGTCTTTCTAGCGGCGCATAGCGTATGATTTGGCGTAAATTTTCACCGCGCTTCTTATCACTTATCCAGCCAGTAATGCCGATATATAAACCCAGATCTAGGTACGCTTTTAATGCCTCTTGGTTACCAGTAAAACAGTGAACGACGGCTTTATTGGTGAGCGAATGGCAGTGGGCTTTGATAATTGAATAAAAATCTTTAAAGGCTTCTCGCTCATGTAAAAAAAGCGGTAATTGAGCGTCTTTTGCAAGCTGTATTTGCGATTCGAATGCCTTAATTTGATTGTCCTGAGTTGAGAAATTGCGATAGTAGTCGAGCCCTGTTTCGCCCACGGCGACGATTTGTTTTCGTCCTTTGCTGGCGAGCAACTCGCTTAAGGTTTTTTCAGTTTGATCACTATAATGATCGGCTTCGTGCGGATGAACGCCGGCAGTCGAGTATAAATATTGGGGGTAGTTGGCGGCTAATTGCTGGGCGTTAATGCTACTTTCGGCACTGGTGCCGGTGGCAATAATAGCGGAAACCCCTTGCTTTTTAGCGCGCTGAATCACCTCAGGCAAGTCATTTTTGAAGCTTTCACTGGTTAAATTTGAGCCAATATCAATCATTTTGATGGAATTCTTTTCGTCTTAACGTTGAGACGGCCAATGCTTAGTTTCGAAGCGATTTGCTCACTGTAGAGCAACTGCTTGGCCTGAAAAATAAAAAATTGTCTTCACATTTTAGCATTCAATGAGAGTGTCGGTATTTTATTTTCTGCAGTAACGCGGAATCACTAACGGGCCAAAAAAGAACATTTTTAATGATTTTAGAAGATTTTAGCGTTTTTTTTAACTTTTATTGGCTTTGTGATACTTGCCCGCTGTCGTCGCTAACTTAAAAATAACTACAGGAATTGCTTGACCAAATCTTTCTAGCCCCTTATATATGTCCGCCGTCTAATGCGATGGAACTTTTATTCTTTTAAGTTTGTACTAGACTTGAGCAATTATGGGGTCAGCGCAGGTTGACCAAAATGTTATATGGTTAAATGCTAACCAATAATAGGAATATACTTTTCTCTATGGGCAAGTCACTGGTTATCGTCGAGTCTCCCGCCAAAGCTAAGACGATCAATAAATACCTAGGCAACGATTATATTGTTAAGTCCAGCGTCGGCCATGTCAGGGATTTGCCTGTCAGCGGAAACGGTAAGCCTGTCGACCCTAAAGCGAGAGCAGCTGAGGCGGCCAAGACCCGTAAATTATCACCGGCTAAAAAAATTATTCATAAACAAAAAAAGGCACGTGAGCAGTTAGTCGCTCGAATGGGTATCGATCCCAGTAAATCTTGGAAAGCCAATTATCAAATTTTACCGGGCAAAGAAAAAGTCGTTGATGAGCTACGCAAGCTTGCAAAAAATGCTGACTCGATTGTGCTCGCGACGGATATGGACCGTGAAGGGGAGGCGATTGCTTGGCATTTACGTGAAATCATCGGTGGTGACGATCATCGGTTTCAACGGGTCGTTTTCAATGAAATCACTAAAAAAGCCATTAACTCGGCTTTTGAAGAGCCAGGCGAGCTTGATATGCATCGGGTATACGCCCAGCAGGCAAGACGGTTTTTAGATCGCGTCGTTGGCTTTATGGTTTCACCTCTGCTGTGGGCTAAAGTGGCCCGCGGTCTCTCTGCAGGGCGGGTACAGTCGGTTGCGGTCAAGTTGGTTGCTGAAAGAGAACGAGAAATTCGTGCGTTTATTCCAGAAGAGTATTGGGATTTATTTGCCGATTTAGCCGGTGATGCAGGAGCGCTTCGTATGCAGGTCACCCGAGCAAATGATCAGAAATATCGTCCTAGCAGTCAACAGGAAAGTGATGCTGCTATAGCTGTCCTTAACAGTGCAAGTTTTACTATCGCTAAGCGTGAGGACAAGCCGACTACGTCAAAGCCGACTAAACCGTTTATCACCTCCACTTTGCAGCAAGCGGCAAGCACTCGCTTAAGTTTTAGTGTTAAGAAAACAATGATGATGGCTCAGCGCTTATACGAGGCGGGTTACATTACCTACATGCGTACTGATTCAACCAATCTCAGTGCCGATGCCGTAGCGGATTGTCGACAATACATTGACAAAAAATACGGTGCCGCCTACCTGCCAGAAACTCCTGTTCTTTACAGCAGTAAAGAAGGTGCGCAAGAGGCCCACGAAGCAATTAGGCCATCTGATGTTAATGTCATGCCCAGCGATATTGTCAAGATTGATCCTGATGGTGTAAGGCTTTATGAGTTGATTTGGCGTCAATTTGTTGCTTGCCAGATGACGAAGGCTGAATTTACTAGTACTAGCTTGGTCGCCAAGGCGGGGGATTTTGAGTTAAGAACCAGTGGTCGGGTCATTCGATTTGATGGTTTCACACGCGTGCAACCGCCAATGTCAAAAAAAGAAGAAGATCGTGTATTGCCAGACTTTAAGCAAGGCGATAGTTTAACGCTCAAAAAACTGGATCCCAGTCAGCATTTTACCAAGCCAACCGCGCGCTACTCTGAGGCGGCATTGGTTAAAGAGCTAGAAAAACAAGGTATAGGAAGGCCATCAACCTATGCGGCAATTATTTCAACGATTCAAGACCGAGGTTATGTGCGGGTAGAGAATCGTCGTTTTTATTGTGAAAAAATGGGTGACATTGTGACTGAGCGCCTCTCTGAAAGTTTTGGTGATCTAATGGATTATGGCTTTACGGCCGAGATGGAAGAAAAACTTGATGCTATTGCAGACGGAAAAAAACTCTGGTCTGATGTGCTCAATGATTTTTATGAAGATTTTAGTGGTAAATTATCTGCGGCTCAGGCTGAAGTCGACGCTGGCGGCATGCGCAATAATAATCCTACCGGCGTGCCTGCTATTATCTGTCAGCACCCGGATTGTTCGGGTACGCGCGTCATGCAAATTCGAACCGGTACCACGGGTGTATTCTTAGGCTGCTCCGGATATGCCTTACCACCTAAAGAGCGTTGTAAGCATACGGTCAATTTATTATCCGGTGACGAAGTTGTTAGCGCCGACGCCGATGATGAAGCAGAATCACGCTTGTTGATTAATAAGCGCCGCTGCCCGCTTTGCAACACGGCAATGGACAGTTATTTAGTTGATGAAACGCGTAAGTTGCACGTCTGTGGTAATAACCCTGACTGTGAGGGTTATGAAGTTGAACAGGGTCAATTTAAAATTAAGGGTTACGAAGGCCCTGTGTTAGATTGTGATAAATGCGGCTCCGAGATGCAGCTTAAATCGGGTCGATTTGGCAAGTACTTTGGTTGCACGAATGAGGCCTGTAAAAACACCCGTAAACTATTGCGTAATGGCGAGGCAGCTCCGCCTAAGATGGATCCCGTGCCGATGCCTGAATTGGCATGCCTCAAAGTTGACGATACTTATATTTTACGAGACGGTGCTGCCGGTATATTTTTGGCAGCCAGTCAGTTCCCTAAAAATCGCGAAACGCGAGCACCCTATGTTGATGAGATTCTTCCGCATAAAGCCGAAATTGACCCTAAATATCATTTTTTGATGGAAGGACCTGTTAAAGATCCCGAAGGTAATCGTGTCCAGATTCGTTACCAACGAAAAACAAAGCAGCAGTATTTGATGACCGATGTCGAAGGTAAGGCAACCGGTTGGCGTGCTGATTTCGAGAGTGGTCAATGGTTCATTACCGACAAAGTTGCCACTAAAAAAGCTTCTTCCAAAAAGAAGTCGGCCGCTAAAAAGAAAGTGGCCGCTAAGAAAAAAGCTACGGCTAAGAAGAAAGCGCCAGCCAAGAAAAAGGCTGCTGCTAAGAAAAAGGTAGTTACTGAGAGAAAATAATATTAGTAACACTGAGCGTTATAGCGAGTTAGATATTTTTTGGTTCAAGCTTAGTGATTAGGCGTTTAATAATCATCTTATTTCTTGGTGTCATTCACTTTACTGAAAAGTATTAATGCCTCTTAAATGCTTCCTGACCCTACTAACCCGTTATTTTATATAGGTAAAATGAAGCTTTTACTGTTTTACTCACTGTCATTAACTCTTAATAACAGTCACATATAGCTGATATCTTTACTGCAATTCTGATTGAAAAATGTTAAAATATCAGCTATTTAATGATTTAGGGGTTATTTGTGTCTTCTTTTTTAGAAATTGTCGAGTTAGTAAATGGTGATATCGTATTGCAACGAGCAGACGGAGACGGTGAACCATTGATGACGATTCGGTTTTCCGATGAATCAAAAGGGTATATGCCTAATGGCCGATTAGAAGTAGCTCGAGCGATGATCCATGCGGGTATCGAGACGGCCTCAGAAATGCAGTTTGTGAAATCAGAGCTCGAAGAAGATGATACAGAAACTGAATCTCACAGAATACTTCACTGATTCGAATGGCGAGTCTTTTGATAAATTATCGCCGGATAACCCCTACGCTTAAACCTTCAATTTCAAAATGCTGAACGCGAAGATCAACCTCGATGACACTGTAATCTGCATTTTCTGGCTCTAGTTCTATCAGATGTTTGCTACGTGTTTTTTTGAATCGTTTCACCGTGACTTCATCATCAATTCTGGCGACCACAATGTCGCCAGAATTGGCTTGATTCGTTTTGTGCACTGCCAGCCAATCACCATCGAAAATACCAATATCTTGCATGCTTTCGCCAGCGACCTGTAATAGAAAATCGGCTCTAGGCTGGAAAAAACATGGTGAGATGTCACAGTAATCATCAACATGTTCCAGTGCTAGGATGGGGCTGCCTGCGGCCACTCGACCGACTAAGGGGATCCCTTTGGGTGTGTCGGCAGTCAAGCGAATCCCTCGCGAAGCGCCAGGTATAATTTCTATCGCTCCTTTTTTCGCTAGGGCTTTTAAATGCTCTTCTGCTGCATTGGCTGATTTAAATCCAAACTCGCTGGCAATGTTGGCACGGGTTGGGGGGAAGCCAGTTTGTTGGATATAGTCACGTATTAAATTTAAGATTTGCTCTTGCCGCGTGGTTAATTTCATTACCCGCATCCTATGTAGTCGAGGCATTCTAAGAGGTTATTACCGGCCACGCCTGTTTTTGCGGTGCACGAATAAAACAACTGTTTATAATTACATACTGTAATTATAAACAGTTTTTGGGTTAAAGCAAGTCCTACTTGGTGATCAGTGCCAATAGACGAAATAAGGCTGGTTGTTATTTATCCTTTCACAAGTAGGGTTACATGCATTTATCGAAATTAGGTCTATTCTTAAGATTGTATTGATTGTTTAGACAATAAGATTTTTGACTAGGAGAAAAAGCACATGAGTGCTCATTGCCCATCGTGTGGCCAGCAAGCGCTTGCGCTGTGGAAAAAAGTCTTTCTGAGTCCATTGGCGCCCATGCCATGTGAATCCTGTGATATTGAATTAAAAGTGACCTGGTCTGCCTATTTAACCGCGATCTCGATGGGCAGTATCATCTTTTTATTGGTTTATTTACAGATTGAGATAGATTCCATTATGCATTATGCATTATGCATTATGCATTCTGCATTATGTGTGTTTTGGTATGGGCTTTATTTTGATGTAGATTGGTCAGATCTATTTATGCCCTTAGAGTCAGTAGTTGATCATAGCAATAACTACTCTGTCGATGGATAGCAGACGAAGTGCTTTATATGCTGAGCACAGTTGAGTAAATCAATCATGACGAACAAGAATTTATTGATTATTTATCACAGTCAGTCTGCAACGACGACAGCCTTGGCGGATGCGGTAGCTCAGGGTGCTGAGCTTGAAAAAGCGATTGATACCGTGAAAAAATTAGCCTTTAATTCTGATATGAACGATCTTCAATGGGCTGACGCGATTATATTTGGCAGCCCTGAAAACTTTGGCTATATGTCAGGTGCGTTAAAAGATTTTTTTGACCGAACCTATCATCAAGCGCAACCACTGCAATTATCGACGCCCTATGCGCTATTTATCAGTGCTGGTAATGATGGGACAGGCGCTGTTCGCGAAATTGATCGTATCTTAAAAGGCTATCCAATGAAAAAAATCGCTGAGCCGATTATTGTTAAAGGTCAAATCAAGGAGACCGACCTGCAGGCTTGTCGAGATTTAGGTCAGTCAATGGCCTGCGCTTTATCCCAGGGTATTATTTAGGAGGCGGGGTGTTAACGCAGGCTATTAACCGCTTGTGCCAGTTAAATGACAAAACTAGGCTTGTTACTTCCCCTGTCATAGTTGTTGAATTCTAATACCTTGATCTTCGCACAGCGATCGATAATTTTTTGCTTCGCCTTGATGGGTGATGATACCAATGCTGGCCTTTTCAGGTGTTAAGTAGGTTTCAGTGACGCGTTTTAAATCGGCTTGGGTCACCTCTAGTACGGCATTTCTAAAAGCATTTTGGTGTTCTTGCGTGCGGCCATGTAAGCGTTTATAAAAGTCAATTTTAGCAGTGCCTGCCGGAGATGACGGTTTATCTAGGCTGCTAATGACGCCAAGTATAGCTTCTTCAACCACCCGCGATGAGTGCTCATTAGCTAATAGCCAGGCGATGGATGCATCAAAATCATCTAAAGTCTCACTGAGACGAGGGTCGCGATACGAGTAGAAACGAAATCCCGCAACACTGTTGTCTTGACTTGCACCACCACCATAGGCTCCGCCCTGTTCACGAATGGCTGTATGTAGAAAACCGTTGCGTAGCACGCCGCCGAGAACCGTCAATGCGGGCGAATCTGGGTGAGCACTGCCAACCGTTTGATAGGCTTTAGCACAAAAGTTAACTTGGCTATTGCAAAGCCACAACTCGCGACTGTTCTGGCGGATTTCATTGAGGCTGAATTCACTGTCTACTTGGCTATGATGGTGGTACCAAAGCTGCTTAATTTTTTGCATTGCTTGACGATTGCATTGCTCATCGCCAATCACTAAAAATTCAGGCTGATTATTGATAATGCATTGATGAACATCAGCTAACTCTTCGCAAAACCGGTCTAAGGTCGAGGCTTCGTTTAAGCTGTCGTCGAGTGCTTTAAGATTCTTTATTCCTTCGATACCTGCATTTTGATGGTTGATTTTAGCTAGGGGGCTAAAATTTTGAGTGGCGATCGACATAGCGAGGGTATGACCGCTGCCGGTAACAGATTGTTCTGATCGGGCTCGCGACTGTGCTATAAGCTCTCTAATTCGTTGCTGCTCATCAAAACGAACATGCTGATGGGTTTGCTCAAGCAGTTCGCTAATGGCATCGCTATGACAATTGAGGCCCTTTGAGCTAAGTATGAAGTGGCCATTAACCGATTGCTCATCGTCTAATGCGCCAAAAAAATTGGTATGGCATGAGATGCCACCGCAGACAGCCGTTTGCCAATTCTGTGTAGAAAGATAATCACGACTGCCAACTCCTAGATCGGTCATGACATAATTGTGAATAGATCGAAGATAATTTTGACGCGCATTGAGTACAGGTAGTGGGATAATGACTTCTTGATAACATAGACCATTAGTCGCTTGTGGGTAACTGCTAATCTGAGGACCATTGGCCTTGCTGGTACTGAAGTCGGGTGAATCAGAAGCGGGTGGAATGTCTTCAAGGTCGACCTTAGGCAGAACTTCGGGGTCATCGACCTCGTTTTGCCGCTTTTTAAGCGCCTCTGTAGTCGCAATTATTTCTTGTTTTTGGCCGTCAGTTAATGTTGACTTGATCTTGCTGAGTTTGGCTTTTTCTTGGTCGATCTTATGCTGGCCAAGTTTGCCATCAGGTGACATAAGCAGGCTAACCCGATGCTGATTATTAAGTAATAAGCGACTAATTAGCTGTTTAATAAATGCAGGGTCCTCGATGGCGCGTCGGAGTTCAGTAAGAATAGGATCGATATCCAAAGCTGCAGCAGCATCACCACGATGGATAGCCGTTGGTAAACAAGACAACATAATCTGCAAGCCATAAGGGTAGCTGCTACCGCCAATTTCACGTTGTTGTAATTCAAGTTGATCAAGTAAGGCGGTTAAACGGCTGTGCTCAATCCCTTTCTCAACCACTGCAGTCAGGGTCTCAGTGACGAGTTCTTCGAAGTTATCCATGCTGTCTGCTTTTGCGCCTTCAATGCCACAGACAAAAACCATTTCTAGGCCGGTATCGTCCACTCCACATAACGGTGAGGGCGCAGAGCCTAACTCCGTGGTTTCTAGTGCCAGTCGTAATTCTGATGCACTATTTTCTAATAACACCGAGGCGAGTAAATGGGTGCTCATCAATTCTAAGGGGTCGCGAATATCTCCCAGTACCCAAGCCATAATAAGGTGATTTTTTTCATCGGTAATCTCTTCTTCAGGCAGAGGAAAGTGTTTAGCGGTTCGTTTGACTTGGTTGAACTTCTTTTGTAAAGGAACCTCAATTTTTTTATTAATCGGAGTAAAGTGCTGCAGAGCAAGCTCTTCGAATACAGACTGATGTCGTTTGGCAGGTATATCGCCAAAGGTCACGAAGGTTGCGTTATCGGGATGGTAGTGAGTTTGATAAAAATCCTGCAGTTGCTGGTAACTTAAATCGGTGATGTTCTCTGGCTCACCACCACTGTTAACACTATAGGTTGTGTCAGGGAAAAGCGCTTCACCAACCGCTTGCCAAAGCTGGGATGTAATAGAGCTCATGGCGCCTTTCATCTCATTAAAAACGACACCTTTAAAGACCAAATCACTGCTTGAGTCATTGGGTTGTTCAAACTCAAGTCGATGACCCTCCTGTGAAAAATCTAAGGGGTCAAGTCGAGCAAAAAAGACTGCGTCTAAATACACCTGCATTAAATTATTAAAGTCTTTTTTATTTTTACTGGCAAAGGGGTAGGCCGTCCAATCTGAGCTAGTAAAGGCATTCATAAACGTGTTCAGTGATCGGCGTATCATCATGAAAAAAGGATCTCGAACAGGATAACGCTGACTGCCGCAAAGGCTGGTATGTTCAAGAATATGGGCAACACCCGTTGAGTCGGTAGGTACGGTTCGGAGCGCAACCATGAACACATTTTCTTCATTATCAGATGCTAAGTGAATGTGTTTTGCGCCAGTACGAAGGTGTTGGTACTCTTCGTACTGAATATTTAATGAGTCTATGTGAGTGGTTTTAATTAAGTTAAAGTTCTCGATTTTAGCATTCATAGTTAGCTTATTTACTGCCTTAGTTTAATGTTAGGGATTCTGGTGATTGCGCTGCAGGGGGCGTAGACTTTTTTGACAAAAATTGACTTGAGTATCATGGCGCTAATGTCATTAATGCTGCTGTTTAATTTATGATTCATTCCATCATATTTTAGCGTGTTTTACTGCCTAGGTGGTACTTTTTTCGCTGAATCACAACGGCTTTTGAGTCGCTTGAAACTGCAGTTGATAGATGCGCTGCCAGTTCTTGCCAGTAATTAATAGCGACTGCTCACCGGGCATGACGGCAATCCCATTTGCGACCCCAGCTGAAGGCTGTCGCTGTTCCCTTTTAAGAATCGGACTGAGGTCGATAAATCCTAGCACTTGTCCATTACTGGGCTTGATGACAGCAATGCGAGGGCTTTGCCAAATATTTGCAAGCAGGCATTGATCGACCCATTCTAGCTCATTAAGCCGCTTAAGTGGACGATTGAGGTAAGTGACGCGAAGGGATTTCACCAGCATTAAACTCTCAGGGTCGCGATAATAAAGCGTAGCACTGCCATCGCTATTGATAAGGTGGTGACCATCATGGGTAAGTCCCCAGCCTTCCGTTTTGATTGACTGATGTGGCAGCGGACTGAAATCTTTTTTGTGGTAGCGTAAAACCTTTCTTGAGTGCCATGTCAATTGAATCAATTGATCTTGCCAAATCGTTAAGCCCTCACCAAAAAGTGTTTCATCGATTGATTGCTGCTGAATAAGTCTGCCATCTTTCAACTGTATTTCTGCAATGCTTGATTGGCCGTAGCCGCCGGTTGACTCATAAATATTGCCATCTTGGTAAACTAAACCTTGGCTAAAGGCGCTGGTTCGGTGCGGATAGCTGTGTGTTACTCGATAGGGCAAGGCGTTAATTTCGGCTGCGACAATGTCTTTTGTGCAATCCAGTGGTAGCACTTTAGTATCCGCAGCATAAGTCGGGAGTGTGAATAAGTAAGCCGTCGAAACCGTTAGATAGAAACCGATTATCTGATGCCATCGCCGAACGAAATAAGCCACAATTAGCGGTGATCCTCTATCAATCGTAAATGCGCGCATTGTTGCCTTAGCCTCGGATAAGCTGCCTAACTAAAAAACGATTCGGTGCAATTGCCTGAGTGATTTTATCACCTAACGGCATTGGCGTGGCCTCAATTTGAGCGACTAATAGTCGTGCGGCTAACGGCACTGTCGTATAGCCATGAGAGCCAAATCCCGTGTTAACAAAAAGACCACGGTGACTGACTGCACGTTCCTTTGGGGTTTTCTTTGCATCTTTTTTTAGACAAACAAAACGCTCCATAAAGTCTTTTTGATCGGCAACAGGGCCGACAATCGGCAGGTAGTCGGGGGTAACGCAGCGAAACCCTACACGGCCATTTAGCGATGCTAATGACTGTTCGCTGGATTCAAGCTGGCAGTTCCAGTCACTGTTATCGGCCAAGCTGGCGCGGAGTTTGTTAATATTGTCGAGATGATCTTGTGTCGATAATTGTTGTTCAGTGTCTTTTGAATAGCTTGATCCGATCGAATGATAACCACTCTCGGCAGGGGTTGAATACCCTTCTTGGCAAATGGCTAAACGAAGTTTTTGACTTTCTGCTGTTGCGGGTAGGTCGGTGGTTTGTCCGCGTAAGAACCGTAATGGCAGCCATGCAGTCTGTTCAAATTGGTGGCTTAATTGGCCGCTGGCGATGACGATAATATCGCTATCAAACGAATTGCCTTGGTGATCATGAGCGTGCCAAGTTGTGGATGTTTTTTCGAGGCGATTAACCTTGGTGTTCGCGATAAATTCGATGCCCTCTATACCGCTTAAGGCTTGGCAAATTGCCTTTGGTACTAACCATCCCGCCTGTGGGTAATAGATCCCCCCAAGACGGGTGGCTACGCCGCTAAGATGACTGGCTTGATCGATATTGACATTGTGTCTCGAAGATAACTCTGGCTGAGCATAGAGTAATTCGTCAGGCAATGATTCGCCCAGCTTTAACATGCCTTTTAAACCTTTGGTTAACTGACAATCGCCCAGTTGCGGGTAAAATTGTTGCGCGTAATGTAAAGCGGCCTCGTGAAAGTCGGCCATGGCTGAACGATGCTGGGCGGTGCGAGCATAGAGTACCGCGCGCGGATTACCCGAAGCAGCGCTGGCCACGTCATCATGACTGTCGAGTAAGTTAACCTGCCAGCCACGTTTCGCTAGCTGGTAAGCTGTGCAACAGCCAGCGATACCGGCGCCTACGATGGTCGCTCGCCGTTTTTTATTGCCAATGTTATGGCGTGATTGCGTGCCGGGGTAATAGCAGTTTGATAAATCACTGACTGCTTTTTTTTTCTGCGGCATTGCCGTTAGTTTTGTTGCCGTGTTAGCTTGAAAAGTGCCAGTCAGCATTTCGCGTTTACGACCAAAGCCTGGTAATTTTTTGACCGCAAAGCCATGCTCGCTGAGTCCGTCTCGAACAGTTCTTGCGACGGTAAACGTGGCGACAGTGCTGTTCGCTGAACTGTGCTTCGCCATTAAGGCGTAGATTGAGTTTTTCCATAAGTCTGGGTTTTTAATTGGCGCATAACCATCGAGAAACCACGCGTCGATGGTTAGTCCCTGGTGATCACTTCCCTTTGTCGCGTTAAGGGCCGGCTCTATGCTGATGTCATTTTCACGGTTAAAGTGATCTATTGGATAATATTCTAGCCGCTTAAATGCTTCGCTACTGTCGCCAAACAACAGCACTAACACCACAGGGAAGGGACTGTCTGTGTCGAGTTCTATAACATAGTCACCGCCAATAGCATCGGGGTAATGATTGTGCAGTTCGTTAGCTAAATCAGGAAAAGGATTGTAGTGACGAATGCTTTTTATTAACGCCGCTGATGATAGAGGGTATAGTTCAGAGCTATAAAAATAGAGTGTGCGAGGAGCATGATCAGCAGTGCCTTGGTGATGACTGTCGCGCCAAAGTTGCCAGCAGGCTAAAAAATTTAACCCGCTACCAAACCCTGTTTCTGCAATGACAAAGTAGTCTTTTGATGGTGTTTTTTGGTCCTTGATTAGCCAGCGATTAGGCAAGTCATTGCCGGCTAAAAAGACGTGCTGGGACTCTTCTGCCCCCTGACCGGGATGGTAATAAATGTCATCAAAACGGGTAGAGCGCAAGCCGCCATTACGGTCAGTAAATAACTGATCACTAGTGGTCGCCTCTATCGTAAGATAATCTTTACTTCGACTCATGGGTTCGGATGGCTGATTTATTTTAAGCCATCATACGTGCTAACAGCTCAAATGTATGCTAATCAATCTCCAGTTATTAACTACTCATGACTTCATAGTCGTTAAGATTGAGTGTTTTTAGTTCGTTGCGAAACCGAGAAGGTGCCCATGGCCACGTGACCGGTATACCATCAACTTCAAGATACCAGCTATTGCAACCGCTGACCCAACGAGTGCCATCGAATGCATTGGTCAATGAATCAGTGAATGCTTGCGTTACGTCCGCTTTGGGGGCCAGTGTCGTTAGCTCGCCTTGAGCATACTTTTCGACGCATTGAAGGATATAATCAGCCCCTATTTCAGCAATATCAATTAAGGATAAATTGGTGATAGGGCTATTAGGACCAATCATCATAAAGAAGTTGGGAAAGCCTGGCATGGTGATAGAGCGATAGGTTCGCACACCGGCATCCCAGCGTTGTTCTAATGTGGCGCCGTTTTCACCGATAATAGTATTAACGCCCCAAGCGTTGGGGTAAAAACCGGTAGCGGTGATGAGCGTGTCAATTTCCACTAAACGGCCAGAGTCGCTACCATCATCGACGACAACTCCCTTCGGTTCAATGCGTAAGATATTGTCAGTGATCACGTCTACATTGTCGCGTTGAATGGCCGGATAATAGGTGTCTGATACGATCATGCGTTTGCACATGGCTTTGTGATCGGGGGTTAGTTTTCTACGTAATTCAGGGTCTTTGACCGTATTTAAGTTTTCTAGTGTGGCTTTATCAATATAGCGGCGTTGCCAGCCATCTTTTAGTGCGGCTTGTCCAAATAACTCGCCAATTAAGTCATAAAAGCGACGCGTTAAGTAGCCCAGTAATGGGATTTTCCGTTTGAGAAATTTATCGATTGGTGAGTATTCAATATTTTCAGTATGCATAACCCATTGAGCGGTTCGCTGGAATAGATTTACTTGTTTGCCCGAGTGCGCAAGCGGGCTGAGCATTTGTACTGAAGAAGAACCGGTACCAATGACTCCGATTCTTTTATCGTTTAAGTCATATTCATCATTCCAGTCGGCGGTATGAAACCGCTCACCCGCGAAACTTTCAAGTCCCTCTATTTTTGGGTATTTGCGTTTATTGAGTGGCCCAGTGGCCGCAACAAATAAATCAAAGACCTCGGTTTCTGTAATCTCTAACGCAGAGCTACCTTGCTGTTCCTCAATAATGCTTTTTACACTGCTGCTGCCACCCTCATTACTAGTGAAGTTTTTAGTCGCTTCGATATGCCAACGACTATCTTTAAATTCAGCTTTTAATACTTCAGTATTAAATTGTATATAGTCGATTAAGCCGTACTTAACAGCCGTCTTTTTAAAGTACTCGTATATTTCTGGGCCGCCAGAAAACCTTCTGCTCCAGTTAGGGTTTGGCTCAAAAGGATAGCAATAAGCAAAAGAGGCGACATCACAGGCAACACCTGGGTAGCGATTTTCTCGCCACGTACCGCCAACGGTGGAGGCGCGCTCATAAATTTTAAAATTAGTGTATCCGGCTTTGATTAGCTTTATAGCCATCAGCATGCCTGACATGCCAGCACCGATAATGCATATTCTTGGTTCTTTTTTGCTCATTGATTATTGTTGTCCGATATAGTTTATAATTAATGTAAGATTTACGTAAAATGTCAGCTGCTAGATTAGCATTCAAGGTATAGTTAAATTCAATTGCTATAATAATACTGCAAGTTATTGATCTGAATTAATATTTAGCCATATAGATAGCATTGTCTGTTTGAGGAGTTCATTTAATGCTTAACTCAGAGAAGATCAGCCTACAGGTGCAGCAATGGCTTGAAGAGGTGGTTATTGGACTTGGCTTATGCCCTTTTGCTGGCCAGCCAGTTGCGAAAGGACTCCATCATATTGCAGTGTTAGATGTTCAGTCGATCGACTCGGCGTTAGCAGCCCTAAGGATTGAATTTGAAAAGCTTATGACGGCAGACCCTAAAGAGCTAGAGACCAGCGTGCTCATTTTGCCTTATCTGTTTGATGATTTTCTTGATTTTAACGATTTTATGTCAGAGGCTAATAACCTTCTGGCTGATAATGGTTGGCAAGGTCAATTGCAGTTGGCAGGTTTTCATCCGAGGTATCAGTTTTTTGGCACTGTTCCTGAGGCGGCGAGTAATTTAACCAATTGTTCACCTTACCCTATTATTCATATTCTTCGTGAAGATAGCGTGACTTGGGCTGTAAACAGTCACCCAGATATAGACGCTATTCCAGAGCGGAATATCGCCGTTATGGAGGCTTTGTCAGTGGATCAAATATCCCATCTATTTCCTTTTCGATAAGCCTTTTTTGAGATAAAAACTGGTCTCATAAACGAATGTTAAGTTTTTAAAAGGTCTCTACGTCTTTGTTTCTGCAATAATAAGACTTCTAGTCCATAGGCATAAAAATTAATTGAAGGTGATTTTTTGTGGTAGAGAAGTTTAATCAAGAGGTTGATTGGTTAGTAGCAGGGACGGGTGTTGGGGGGCTCACTGGTGCAGTCGTGGCTCATGAATTGGGCGCAGAGGTATTAGTAGTAGAGAGTGCCTCAGTATACGGTGGAACCACTGCCCACTCCGGTGGTGTTGCATGGATCCCTGGCCATCATTTGCAATCGTCGGTGGGTATTGAAGACTCAACGGAGGAGGGTTATCAGTACCTTCGTAGTTTAATCGGCGATACCGTGAAAGAGGAGCGTCTGCGCGCTTATGCCGACAAGGCTGATGAGATGCTGCAATTCATGCATAAGCATAGTCGGGTTAAATACACCCCATTACCGGCTTATATGGATTATTACGAACAGCATCAAGGTTCAAAACATGGTGGTCGTTCTATGTGCCCGGGTGCATTTACCTTGCGACAATTGGGTAAAGAGGCGACTTACCTTCGTCGAGGGCCGTTCAAGGGGTTAGGCATGCCTTTTTCAATGACAGTGGTTGAAAGCTCCTCGTTGATGAAGATGAATTTACGTTCCTATTTAATTGGCGCTAAATTAATGTTGCGTTATTGGTTGGATATTCCGTCTCGCTTAAAGGGTGATTCAGATGATCGTATTTCCTGTGGCGAGGCATTAATCGCACGACTAAGAAAAACTTTGATGGACCGCGATATCCCATTATGGCTTGACTCGCCAGTGGTTGAACTCATTAAACAAGATAATAAAGTTATCGGTGCCGTGATTAATAAAAAAGGTCAGACTGTATCGGTGAAAGCGCGAAAAGGTGTTTTGCTAGCAACCGGTGGTTTTGCTAGTAATCTTGAAATGCGTGAACAGTATCATCCTAAGCCTACGTCCACTGAATGGACGGCTGCTTCGCCTGACTCTAATGGTGACGGCATACGCTTAGGGCAATCAGTCGGTGCGGCGG
>CENX01059757.1_pt1 | contig 20568 bp, 21 predicted proteins | sample 361321 | NCBI WGS metagenome assembly CENX01 (sample SAMEA2619678, study PRJEB7988) | marine metagenome | isolation source: saline water (ENVO:00002010), including | reverse complement strand
TAAAACAAATTTCATAACAATATTCCGCTAAGTTTTATAATTTGTAAGCTTACTTCGCACGGTAAGCGATAGAATGAACCCAAGAATAGATAAGTAAGCCATGAAAATAAATCGCATTTACGACCATTAACCGCTGTTTATCTTGGAATTGCAGACCCAATCTGCGCTATTAAATGAGGCCAATCTCTATGCAAAAATTAATCTACTCGATTTGGAAGACAGAGGACGATGATACAGCGGCGTTTCGCGATCAGTTGCTGCAGGAACTTAGCCCCGCCCTTATTGCGCTGAACTGCCAGCATTTACGCATCTGCATCGCTGACGATGCTGTTGCGGCGGCGGCACCTTATATAATTTCCAGCGATGATGATCTGGTCTCAGGCTTAATTACCTTTTGGGTGGACAGCTATATTTATCGAGACGCCTTAGAGTCAGTCATTGCACAGCATGTCAGTCGTTTCGCAGGGTATGCGGTTTGGGAATCAGCGCCGTTAGTCGAGCCCGAGGCACAACGACCGGTTGGTCAACGTAGTCCAGGTATGTGTGAAGTGGTCTTTTTAAGAAAACCCGATAGACTCAACCGTGAAGAATGGCTCTCTATTTGGCACCAGCAGCACACCCAAGTAGCTATCGAAACGCAATCAACATTCGGCTACCGTCAAAATGTCGTGGTTCAAGGCTTAACCCAAGATTCCATCGCACACGACGCCATTATCGAAGAAAACTTTCCGGCCGAAGCCATCGACAGCAGGCAGGGTTTTTATGCCGCTGGCGATGACCAGGCGCTTTATGAGGCACGCGAGAAGGCTATGATTAATAGTTGCAGCAAGTTCATTGACTTTGAGCGCATGGACTGCATTCCAATGAGTCAGTATGTCATGCAAGCCTAACACACACGCTGATTAGTTTGCCCGCGGTTGAATAAAAATCTCTACTCGACGGTTCAAGGCACGCCCGGCTTCAGTAACTGGTATATTAGATAATAGTAAATCAAATTTTAATAGTTATTTAAAACAATGACTTATAAATATCAACCAAAAAAATCAGCAATTAACGGCTGTCAACTCTTGCAAAACCACTGTATATGTATACACTGGTTAAGTATACAGTGATTGTTCTCGTTAAAACATTCGCTAAACGATGAAAGTAGCAATACTCAGAGAATCAGTGCCCAGACAAGCAACACCTAGACCAGTGACATCTGTTCTTATGGCAGCACTCCATTAAATCTTTTATTGAATAACTGCATTACTTAAATAAGGAACTTATCATGCTCATTGCTCAAATACCTGTCCTACTTAGCAAACTTGTCCAGCTACGTTTTCAGCAACATGGCCAACAAGCAAACCGCGCGCTCGCCGGCCATGGGATTATTGGCCAAGACTATCAAGTCATTAGTGAATCTGGCTTTAACCAATTAATTAGCTCAATTAATCAGAGTCGAATTATACACCGCAACAACAGTACATTGATCTGCGATACGCAAGATCGCGTGCATGCACTAATAAAAGCCCCTTATTTTGATACGCGCGGGCACTCGCGCCCGGTTCGCTACTTCGCGCTTAAAGACGCTAAATTATCGCTGTTTAGTCGCCTCAAAAATCACGGCCAAGAGGCAATTAGAAACGTCTATACACGCAGTGTCGCGATTCTAAAGACCCGACCAAAACGTCGACTAAAAACAACGGTTAATGCCAGTCAAACCGTTTGGGCAACGGTTCGTTTAACCGCTTAGCTGCAAGCCAAAAACGCCAAGCTTCTATTCCAACCCCCCCCGTTGCGCAAGGAAGCGCCACCTACAATACACCGAGTAATCGCGAACCTTGGTCGTTAATACTAATCCTTATAGCCAATCTTTAACGTCAGCCTGTATAGTCAAGCCATACCCTAAACCGTTACACTGTGAATGGCCATTTATTGATCTTCAGTGATTGTAAGGGCGCATGATGAGTTATGATTCAAGCGTTTTAAATTTTAACGCGCATTAGATTTACGTGGGTAAAAGCATGATTGACTGGCAAGCGATTGAAACCGTCCTGTTCGATATGGACGGCACCCTACTCGACCTTCACTATGACAATTATTTTTGGCTGGAACATCTCCCTAAATTTTACGCCAGTCATAAAGGCTGGAGCGAGACTAAAACAAAAGATTGGTTAATGGCGCAGTTTAAAACAAAGTACCACTCATTGGATTTTTATTGCATTGATCACTGGGAGGCCTTATTAGGTATTGACATTATCACGCTAAAAAAAGAAATCAATCATATGATTGATTTCTTGCCCTATGCACAAAGCCTTCTAAAACAATTAACTGCACTGCCAGTGAAAACGGCGATAGTAACCAATGCGCATCGCCGTACTTTAGCCATTAAGGATCAGGTAGTTCAAATCACCGACTACGTCGATGAGGATTTTTGCTCCCATGATTTTCAATTACCCAAAGAAGACCCCGGATTTTGGTCAGCACTCTCAAGGACTTACTCATTTAATCCAGCGACCACGGTTTTAGTTGACGACAATGAGCGAGTATTAGCTTCAGCAGCTGCGTTCGGCATTCAGCAGCTCGTCATGCCATTAAAGCCTGATAGCATGCGTCCACTTCAAAAAATGCGCCAACCTGATGAATTTATCGGGATTCATTGTTTATCTGAACTCTTGCCCAACAAAACACTCAGCATTAGATAACCATAGTTCATCACTATACGGTAATACAATGAGCGAAAAAAAAAGTCAGGCAAGTGTAAGAATTGACAAATGGTTATGGGCTGCGCGCTTTTTTAAAACGCGAAGCCTAGCTAAGCAAGCCATCGATGGTGGAAAAGTTCACTACAATGGCCAGCGAATAAAAACCAGTAAACTGGTGGAGCTTAATGCAGAGCTAACCATTCGCGCAGGCTGGGATGAAAAAACTGTTATCGTTAAATCGGTAAGCGATCAACGTCGTAATGCAACCCTTGCCGCTGAATTATTCAATGAAACTGAAGCCAGCATTGCACTTCGAGAACAACGCAGTCTCGAAAGAAAAATGGCTAACTTAACGATGCCAGTTCATGCCGCAAGACCTAACAAAAAACAGCGCCGTCAAATTCATCGATTCAAAAACAAAACCCAGATCGATGAGTGAATGGTTCTAAACAGCTAAGCTTTTTTAAATCACTAGGAATTATTATGCACAGTGATGTCATACAACGCTTTTACTTTAGTGGACAGCCTGTACGCGGAGCCATTGTGAAACTGCAAAACAGCTATATTGAATCGCTGAATGGCCATGACTACCCGCCGATCGTTAATGCCCTACTGGGTGAATGCTTAGCATCAACCTTACTTATGGGTTTAAACTTAAAGCATCAAGCGCGACTGTCTCTTCAGGCCAGAGGCAATGGTGTTATTCACTTATTAATGGGCGAGGCACAACTTAAAATCAACCCTGGGGAGTTAAACCAACACAGCATCCGCGCTGTAGCAAGACTGAAAGATCCGTACGATGCTTCAGCAGAAGCCTCATTGACGCTGGACGAATTGATTGGCCAAGGTCATCTTGCCATTACAATAGAGCCGGAAGAGGGCGAGCGATATCAAGGCATTGTTGAAGCAAAAGCAGCATCATTAAGCGCCTGCCTCGAGAATTATTTTCAACAATCTGAACAACTGCCGACCACGATTCAATTAATTACATCGCCTACCATGGCGGCTGGCTTGTTAATCCAAAGAATGCCGACGGAAGAGAGTAAAATATCAGCCAACGAAGCTCAAACTGATAACTTATGGGAAGAAGTCAATACGCTAGCCGCAACCGTAAGCAACAATGAGTTGCTCGCTTTAGACAGTGAAACTTTAATTTTTCGACTATTTCATGAGCACGTAGTAACGCTATCACCTCCTGAAAAAGTTTGCTTCGATTGCAGTTGCTCTGAAGAACGAACCGGACAAGCATTATTAAAAATCGGCGTTAAAGAAGTATCGGCGCTATTAAAGCTCGATAGTGAAGTAGTGATGGATTGCGAGTTTTGCAGTGCGCGCTACCGATTCACGCAATCAAAACTTCAGCAACTGGGTATGAAATTTAACTAACAAAAAAATCCATCAAATGTAAATGTATAAACCTTAGTTATAAAAAGATTCACACTATTAATACTGTTAGTTGCTTGTTATAAAATTACATTTGCGACTTACTGCTCTGTAAATACCACTCACTGCTAACTTCTGGCATACTTGTGCTCACGTTGAAAATAACCTTTTATTTTTCAAAGGATTCACAAGGAACACTTAGATCATGAACGCAGTTACTCCATCGTCGACGACATACCGCGATCTCAGCGCCGCTGATTTAATTGAGCAGGCTCTCAAACGCAATGAAGGCACACTGGCCGACAATGGCGCATTAGTCATTACCACGGGCGCTCGGACCGGTCGTTCGCCTGCCGATCGATTTATTGTCGAAGAGCCTAGCAGCCGAGATGCGATTGATTGGGGTGGCGTTAACCGTCCTTTCAATGCAGACAAATTTGATGCCTTATGGCAGCGAGTCAGTAAATATTTGTCTCAGCGAGATCAATTTGAAGCTAAATTGCATGTTGGTTCAGATACCCAGCACTATATACCGGTGCAAATGAATACTGAGACAGCATGGCAAAATCTATTTGGTCTGAATATGTTTGTCCGAGTAAAAACAGATCAATATAACCCCAAAAATAAACAACCGTGGTCTATTTTAAATGTTGCTAGCTTTTGCTGTGAACCCGATAGAGATGGCACTAACAGTGATGCCGTGGTTATTATTAATTTTGCACAACGCAAAGTGTTGCTCGCCGGCATGCGATATGCAGGTGAAATGAAAAAAGCCATGTTTTCTGTCCAAAACTTTTTACTGCCCGACAATGACGTGCTGCCGATGCACTGCTCTGCCAATGTCGGTGAGAATGGTGATACAGCGTTATTTTTTGGTTTATCAGGAACAGGTAAAACAACACTTTCTGCTGATCCTGGACGTTACCTTATTGGTGATGATGAGCACGGCTGGGGTCGCGACATTGTGTTTAATCTTGAAGGCGGTTGTTACGCAAAAACGATTAACTTGAGCAAAAAAAATGAACCCGTTATCTGGGACGCAATTTCAAATGGAGCAATTCTAGAAAATGTTTTGTTGGATGAGCAAAATATGCCCGACTATGACGACACCTCTCTAACAGAAAATGGTCGCTGTTGTTATCCATTAGAACATGTGAAAAAACGTGTAATCGACAACTTTGCCGGTGAACCCAAGGTGGTCATCTTTTTGACTTGCGATGTCTCTGGTGTGTTGCCACCGGTTTCAATATTGAGTAAAGAGGCTGCCGCCTACCATTTTTTAAGTGGCTACACTGCTCGTGTAGGCTCCACTGAATTGGGTGGAGATGCAGGGATTCAACCCGCCTTCTCGACCTGCTTTGGTGCACCTTTTATGCCTAGACCAGCGGGTGATTATGCAAATTTATTAATGAAGCGAATTGAAGCTTTCGACAGCAAAGTCTATTTGGTCAATACTGGCTGGACGGGTGGCCCGGGCGGCCCGGGCGGCGAAGGCCAACGATTCTCTATCCCCACCACACGTGCAGTTATCAGCGCCATTCAAAACGGTGAATTACTCAGCGTGGCTACTGATCACATCGACGCACTCAACCTCGATGTGCCCATAGCCGTGCCTGGCGTTGAGACTCAATTACTTAATCCGGTTAATACCTGGCGCGATGCTGAGCAATACCATGCCCAGGCCAATAAACTCGCTAAGCAGTTCATCGAGAACTTTAAACAATACGACGTGCCAGATGCAATTGTTAGTGCTGGACCAGCCCCGCATTAATGGTCAAGCACCAGCGGCCTCTAACCTACTGATTTAAAAGCCCATCTGATTTTTTGATCGACGCTTCAATGAATTTAGCGCTTTAGCGACAATATAATTCAGTTAACAATAACTCCTCTAATAATGTCCCTTTTAAACTCCGCCTATACAGGCTCCACCTTTTACAGTGCTGCCACAACCTAACCTATATTGATATATATTAATATAGATAAACTGCAAAATACTTATAATTTATCTTTTCAATATTGAAATTATTTGATATAGTTGTATCATAAAATTCATGTACTTAGATGCAAAGCATGTCACCTGAAGCCTTACAAGTCATTAGCCAAATCAAGCCCAGCGGTCTTGGTGGTTTAGAGCGCCTGCTAAAAGCCAGTGCCGACCAACTCCGGCTAAAAATACTGCAAGCACTCCAGCATGAGTCCTATGGCGTGCTGGAGCTTTGCGCATTATTCAGCATCAAGCAATCAGCCATGAGTCACCACTTGAAAGTCCTATCAAAAGCACAGCTAGTGACCACCAGACGCGAGGGCAATGCTATTTTCTATCGACGCATGCTGCCTGCCACAAGTGATTACCCCGCCATCGTTAGCCAGCTGTTTGCGGCCATTGATGATGAGCCTCGCAGCGAATCACTGCAACAAGCCATCGATAGAGCTCAAGCAGTTCGGGGTGAGCAATCGCTCAAGTTCTTCTCTGAGAATAGCCAGCTCTTTACCGCCCAACAGGATCTCATTGTAAATATTGCAGACTATAGCGGAACCTTAAATGAAATCCTTGATACGCTGATAGCTGATACCACTCGACAATCAGCAAGGAAGCAAGCGGTTGAAATTGGTCCGGGAGATGGCTCGTACTTGCAGCACTTAAGCCAGCGTTTCAACCATGTGATCGCACTCGATAACGCTGAGCCAATGCTGGCCAAATGCCGCGATACCGCGCGCCGTCAGGGCATTAAAAAAGTTGGCTTTGTACACGGCGATACTCGCACCTTAGTACAGCTCGATGAGGAGATTGGTCAGCGATCAGATAGCTTTGGCGCTCGTAAAGCCGATTGCGCGGTTGCGAATATGGTGCTCCATCACAACACAGAACCGCAAGCCATGATCCAAGACATCGCTCAAGTACTTGCCAGTGATGGCGTGTTTCTTATCTCTGAGCTTTGCCAGCACGATCAGGAATGGGTCCGCGAAGCCGCTGGCGATGTCTGGCTTGGTTTTGATGAAATGCAAATCGATCAATGGGCTTTGGCCGCACATTTGATAAAAGGACCCAGTAGCTATACCGCTTTAAGAAATGGTTTTCGTATTCAAATGCTAAGTTACATCAAAGCCACTGTTAAACCAACCAGCCCCTAATGACGGGCATCGATCAGAATGACGAAGGAATAAGTATTATGAGTGAATACAGCGTTTTTACTTCAGAATCCGTATCTGAAGGGCACCCCGACAAAATGGCCGACCAAATATCAGATGCCGTATTGGATGCAATTATCGCCCGCGATAAAGATGCGCGTGTTGCTGTAGAGACCCTAGTTAAAACCGGCATGGCCGTAGTCGCTGGCGAGGTCACTACTGACTGCTACGTCGACCTTGAAGACATTATTCGCAAGGTAATTGTGGATATTGGCTACAACGGTTCGGAGGTTGGCTTTGATGGCGAATGCTGTGCAGTTTTAAACGCCATCGGCAAACAATCGCCCGACATTAATCAAGGTGTCGATCGCGTGAAACCAGAGGATCAAGGGGCGGGCGATCAAGGCCTCATGTTTGGCTATGCCACTAACGAGACTAAAACCTTAATGCCGGCTGCGATATTTTATTCGCATCGCTTAGTTGAGCGACAAGCACAGCTACGCAAAGATAAGGTGCTACCATGGCTACGACCGGATGCTAAAAGCCAAGTGACTTTGCGCTATGAGAATGGCGTACCGGTGGCTATTGATGCTGTTGTGCTATCAACACAACATGACGAAGGCATTTCTTTAGATGAACTTCGTGATGCGGTAAAAGAAAATATTATTTTACCTGTGCTACCCAGTGAATGGCTACATGAGGGCACACAATACCATATTAACCCGACCGATAAATTTATCATTGGTGGGCCGGTAGGTGATTGCGGCTTAACTGGCCGAAAAATTATTGTCGATACTTACGGCGGTATGGCACGTCACGGTGGAGGTGCTTTTTCTGGCAAAGACCCATCCAAAGTGGATCGTTCTGCCGCCTATGCAGGTCGCTATGTTGCCAAAAACGTAGTGGCTGCCGGCCTCGCTGATCGCTGTGAAATTCAAGTCTCTTATGCAATTGGCGTTGCCGAGCCGACATCAATATCAGTCAATACCTTTGGCACCGGCAAAGTTGATGATAGTAAGCTTGTTGCTGCCATTCGAAGTACCTTTGATCTTCGACCTTACGGCATTACCAATAGCTTAGATCTTCAACACCCCATGTATCAATTAACAGCGGCATATGGCCATTTTGGACGCGAACCATTTGAACACACGTACCATTGGCATGAAGGAAACGAGGCTAAATCAGAAACATTCATCGCCTTTAGCTGGGAGAAAACCGATAAAGTTGACGCCTTAATCGAAGCAATCCAGGCTTAAACCAAGAATTTTTTTATTACGTTAAATACACATTAATTAGGACATAACTATGAGTACAGATTACAAAGTTGCCGATATAGCACTGGCTGAATGGGGTCGTAAAGAATTAGAAATAGCAGAATCAGAAATGCCTGCTTTAATGGCGTTGCGCCATGAGTATGCTGAACAACAACCGTTAGCAGGTGCAAAAATTCTTGGCTGCATACACATGACAATTCAAACCGGCGTTTTAATCGAAACTTTAGTCACATTAGGTGCCGAAGTTCGCTGGTCTTCCTGTAATATTTTCTCTACTCAAGATCATGCAGCGGCGGCTGTCGCAGCGGCTGGCGTGCCGGTCTTTGCATGGAAGGGTGAAACTGAAGAAGAGTATGAATGGTGCATCGAGCAAACAATATTAAAAGATGGCCAACCATGGGATGCCAACATGGTGTTAGATGATGGGGGAGATTTAACTTTAGTGTTACATGAAAAATACCCAGCAATGCTTGACAAAATACACGGTGTGACTGAAGAAACTACCACTGGCGTTCATCGCTTACAAGAAATGTTAGAAGCGGGCACACTTAAAATTCCAGCCATTAATGTCAATGACTCTGTTACCAAATCAAAAAATGATAACAAGTATGGCTGTCGCCATTCGTTAAATGATGCCATCAAGCGTGCTACGGACCACCTCATGTCAGGGAAAAAAGCCTTGGTCATTGGCTACGGTGATGTCGGCAAGGGCTCGGCTCAATCACTCCGACAAGAAGGTATGATAGTGAGAGTCACTGAGGTTGATCCTATTTGCGCCATGCAAGCGTGCATGGATGGCTTTGAAGTTGTTTCAGCATATAACGATGGCGTCGTAACGGGCAAGGCCAGCGACACTAATAAACCATTGCTTGATAATACTGACCTAATCGTTACCACAACGGGTAACTATAACGTCTGTGACTCAGCTATATTGCAATCGCTAAAAAGTACTACTGTAGTTTGCAATATTGGTCACTTTGATAATGAAATTGATACGGCTTATATGCGAGAACATTGGGAGTGGGATGAAGTTAAACCTCAGGTGCATAAAGTTTTTCGCGATCGCGCAAGCAACGACTATTTAATTCTTTTATCCGAGGGACGACTGGTCAATCTTGGTAATGCAACTGGCCACCCATCACGTATTATGGACGGCTCGTTCGCCAATCAAGTACTTGCACAAATTCATATGTACGGGGGACGATCAGCTGACCAAGCCAACCGAGCGATAACCTTAGAAGTACTACCTAAAAAATTGGATGAAGAAGTCGCAACACACATGGTTAAAGGGTTTGGCGGTGTAATGACAAAACTGACAACGGAGCAAGCTAATTATATTAATGTCACTGTTGATGGGCCGTTTAAAGTTGAAAGCTACAAGTACTAAACCAAAGCTGCTGAGCGGTTTTATTTAGCCGCTCAGCGTTTATTTATCATCATTGGAAACCACTATGATTAGTGCTAATGCCACATCGATTAGCTTTGAATTTTTTCCGCCAAAAACCGAGCAAGGGCATGCCAAGCTAGCAGAAACGCGCCTCGCATTAGCGGCATTAGAGCCAGAATATTTTTCAGTGACCTATGGTGCGGGAGGTTCAACACGCGATAATACCAAAAGTGTTGTCCTAGACGGTCTTAATGCGGGTTTTAATACTGCACCGCACCTTTCTTTTGGTGGCGATGAAACCGATACAATTATTGCTCTATTGCAAGAGTATGCAGCTGCAGGTGTCAATCGTCTGGTCGCTTTGCGAGGTGACTTACCGTCAGGATTTGGTGGCGGTGCGCGATTAGTTCATGCCAATGAATTGGTCAGTTTTATTCGTCAACATTGCGGCGAGCAATTTCATATTGCTGTTGCCGCCTATCCTGAAATTCATCCTGAAGCGACATCTTATGATACCGACATCGGCTTTTTAAAAAAGAAATTTGATGCAGGCGCGAGCAGCGCGATTACACAATACTTTTTTAATCCAGATGCTTATGCTTACTTCATTGACCAGTGTCAAGCATCAGGCGTTGAGCAGCCCATTTATCCTGGCATTATGCCGATAACCAACTTTGATAATCTATTACGATTCTCAAAAAACTGTGGTGCTGAAATACCTCGCTGGTTATGTTACCGTGCCGAGGCCTTGCAACATAAGCCTGCTGAGCTGAACGCTTTTTACTTAGAGTTTGTCACCCAGCTTTGTGAAAAGCTCATCGCTCTAGGTGCGCCTGGAATTCACTTTTATACCATGAATCAAGCCGAACCCAGTATCGCTATCTGCCAGAACCTTGGTCTTCAATAATGGGTGATAAATAATGCGTTGCTCACGAATCTTCACTGACAAAGCCTTGGCCAAATCAGCAACGGTTGAACTCGACGCACGCAATAATCATTATTTAATGCACGTACTGCGCGTTAAACAGGGCCAAGCACTGCAGTTATTTAACGGTAATGGTCGCGAGTTTAACGCTAAGGTTAAAGCCTTAACGCGCAAGTCGGTTCGGGTGTTAATTGTTGAAGAAGTGAATCCAACCGTTGTTGAGTCGCCACTGCATACTACCTTAGGAATTGCCATATCCAAAGGTGATCGGATGGACTGGGTGATACAAAAAGCAACTGAGCTTGGTGTCAATGTCATCCAGCCTCTAGTGAGCGAACGGATCGATGTTAAATTGAATGCCGAGCGCCGAGAAAAAAAATTTTCTCACTGGCAGGCAACCTTGATCAGCGCCTGCGAGCAATCAGGTCGCTGTGTATTACCGTCATTACAACCACTTAAATCTATCGATGAATGGCTGCCAAACGATAACAGTGACTGTAAACTAGTACTGCGCGCTAAAGCTAACTCATTCGAGCAAGTCAAGTCTCATTTTACGTCAACGCCCCAATCAGCCAGTGTCATCATTGGGCCTGAGGGTGGTTTATCGCCAGAAGAAATTACCATAGCAGTCACACAAGGATATCATCCAGTCGGTTTTGGCTCTCGCGTATTAAGAACTGAAACTGCGCCGATAGTGGCCCTGAGCATATTGCAAGCTAGCTGGGGTGACTTCTAATCGTATCGAAAAACCGGCGCTACAAAATAAATACATAATGTATACAGGTAAACTGCAATGAAAAATATTAAGCTCGGTGTAGTGATGGATCCAATCGAAGCGATTAATCCAAAAAAAGACAGCACACTGGCAATGCTATTATCTGCGCAACAGCGCGACTGGCAAATTTTTTATTTCTTACCACAGCATTTGATGCTCGATCAAGGTCGACCTAAGGGTCATGGTCGAGCCTTAACGGTCTATGATAAGCTAGACCATTGGTATAGCTTTGGTGATTCGCAGCTCATGGATTTACAGCGACTCGACGTAATTTTAATGCGCCAAGAGCCGCCGTTTGACAGCCAATTCTTAAGTAATACTTTTATCCTTGAAGCCGCTGAACGATTGGGCACGCTCATTATTAATAGACCCCAAAGCTTGCGTGACTGCAATGAAAAAGTCTTTGCCACTGAATTTCCGCAATGTTGTCCGCCAGTCATCGTTAGTGCTTTGGCTGACGACCTACGCCATTTTCATGCCGAGCATCAAGACATTATTCTTAAACCATTAGATGGCATGGGCGGTAGCTCAATCTTTCGCGTAAAAGCTAACGACCCTAACCTCAATGTCATTATCGAAACACTTACCGGCCATCAGTCGCGCAGCATTATGGCCCAGCGATACCTTCCAGAAATCAGTGCCGGTGATAAAAGAATATTGCTAATTGATGGCCAGCCTCAAGCCTTTGCTCTCGCCCGAATGCCTGCAACTGGTGAGACCCGCGGTAACTTAGCGGCTGGCGGTACAGGTGTGGCACAACCACTGTCTGATCGAGATTACTGGATTTGTGAACAGATCGCGCCTACGCTGAAAGACAAAGGGCTAATGTTTGTTGGCATCGATGTCATTGGCGATTATTTGACTGAGATTAACGTGACCTGCCCGACCTGTATTCGAGAATTAGATGCACAATGCGAGTTAGATATTGGCGAGACTTTAATGGCATGTATTGCTAGCAAACTATAAATCTATTCATTTTCGCTAAACCCTTGGGCCTGTGTTTCACCACTACAATCAACACTGACATGTATTCGTATCGGGCGACAACATACCTGACAGTCTTCAATGTATTCATAGGGCTCAGCAGAGCCAATATAAGCATCACCCACCGCAGCACCCTCGCTGGGCTCAATTAAAATAGTAATTGATTCACCACAATAAGGGCAGCCGATAGCACGCTGTTCTAAAAAAACCATTGGCTTGGTCTTACTTGTTTGGCTGCTTGACCAATCGCAGATAAGACTTTAATGCCTTCCAGCCATTTGGAAATAAAGTCTTTGCCTCGTCATCAGAGACAGAAGGCACAATTATCACATCATCGCCATCACGCCAATTGACCGGAGTTGCCACTTTATGCGCAGCCGTTGATTGCATTGAATCTAACACTCTTAGTATTTCATCAAAATTTCTACCTGTCGTCATAGGGTAGGTCAGCATTAATTTAATTTTTTTATCCGGACCAACAATAAATACCGATCTAACCGTAGCATTGGTAGCTGCGGTTCTACCTTCAGAGCCACCCTCTTCATCAGCGGGTAACATATTATAGGCTTTGGCAACGGCTAATTCTGTATCGCCAATCATTGGAAAACCAACAGTATTGCCATGTGTCTCTTCAATATCTTTGGCCCACGCTGCATGATTTTCTACTGGGTCAATACTGAGGCCGATAATCTTACAATTGCGCGCGGCAAATGTTTTTTCCATGCCTGCCATGTAGCCTAATTCGGTGGTGCAAACCGGCGTAAAATCTTTTGGATGAGAGAATAAAATTGCCCATCCGTCACCCATCCACTGATGGAAGTCAATTTCACCATGGGTTGTGTTGGCGATGAAATTTGGCGCCTCATCATTAATTCGCAATGACATAATTTTCTCCTTAATTAGTTTTATGGGTAGAACTTAACTGCACTAAGCCAGCTTATCAACTAGCCACTGATCGGCAAAACAGTTGAAACGACAATCCTTAATAAAGCCACAATGACCGCCATGAGCAGTCTTTTTTATGTTCACACGGCTTGAAAACTCTAATTGATCCAACCATTGCGTTTTAACGATAGGGTCATCCTCTGCAACCAGCACGTCAACAGGGCATGATAGATTCCTTAACTGATCATTCTCAATTTTGTAGCTTAAATAGTAATCCTCGCGGCTGTCAAACGGCGTATGCTCTGCAACAAATAATGTATTCATTGAACTTAGCGATCCACGTTTAGACAATAATATCTGGCAAGAATGATCAGGAAATATCGCGAGCTTTTTCTTAAGTGATTTTCGCCACTTCCGAATAAAGTAAAAATGGTACAGCCACAATCCTTGCTCTAAATCATCAGTTGTCCGAGCTGGATCAATTAGCGGCGAAATCACCGCCACGCGCTTAATCGTTTCCGGCGCTAAATGGCAAGCGAGGCGCATACAAAAATTTCCGCCCAAGCTAAAGCCCACTAAATTAACTTTACCATGCGGATAGGATGAACTTATTTGCCTAATCGCATTCGCTACCTCATCAAGCCTAGCCGAGTGAAACAGCGCTTTATTCAATTGATGACTTTCACCGTGATCGCGTAAATTTAGCCGAAAAATACTATGGCCTACTTCGTACATGCTCGCTGCTGCAGAAAGTAAGTAGCTGGATTCGATCGAGCCTTCCCAACCATGAATAAAAATGGTTAGCTGATCATTAGCGGCTTTTCTTGATGGGCTATAAGCGCCGAGCAGTTGCACACTTTCATTATTGCTACCACTTTCTATTATTGCTAACTCACTTTTATCACGCAACTCTTTGGCACGATGCCGCGCAAAGACGCGTCGCGGGCCCATACTCGCTAATAAGGTCTGTATATGAGCATGCCTCAACCAGGCAGGCGGTAAAAAATCATCGGCCATACTTTCACGCGTTTTCGTTGCTTGTTTACCAAAAAAACTGTAATAAAATATTAATTTCGTTAATGCTATGTTAATGATACCTAATAAAATAGTCGGATTAAAATGATAAAAAAAATTTTACTCGCCTCAGTGTTATTAGTGACTAGTCTATCCCTGCTTTTTTTCAGTGTTGTTATGCCTGAAATTAGCAAATATACCGGTAATAATCCCACGCTATGGGAGCCTGATATCAGTCAGCTGGAGGCCAATACAGCCCTGTTGGATAAGCATCATGAGCGAGTTTTATTTGTCGGCAGTTCTAGCATTCGTCTTTGGCGCACATTGGCAGATGATATGAGCCCCTTAACGATCATTCAACACGGCTTTGGCGGTGCGACGATCAATGATGTTGTGTATTTTTCTGATCGTTTAATCAATGCCTTTAATCCGCGTGCCGTAGTGATTTTTGCGGGTACGAATGATATTACGCCGCGAAAAGTTAGACCAGCAACAGAAATGCTCGCAGCTTATCAGGGATTAGTTAAGAATATCCGTCAAGGTTTACCATCTGCGCCAATTATTTTTATCGCAATCACCCCGTCACCGCATCGCTGGTCAGTCTGGCCTCAGGCCAGCGAAACGAATCGCTTACTTAGTGACTTTATCAACAGTCAAGACAATCTATATCTTGTCGACACCAGCTCGGGGCTACTCAACAGTGGCGGTGAGCCCGACAAGTCGTTTTACCGGCTTGACGGATTGCACTTAAGCGCTAAGGGTTATGCTGTCTGGGCGAAGCGAGTCAAAGCCGAACTGTTCAAGCATATTCAACCCTAGATCTGAGAAGCAATAAACGGTAACTATCGCTAGCGAGGCTGAAGGATTGATGACTGGTAACTTTTGATTTCCAGGCTGCTCATTAGCATGAAGGCTTCACCCAAACAATGGCTTCTACCTCTATTTTGACCCCTTTAGGTAAGGCGGCGACCTCCACGCAAGCGCGGGCAGGAAACGGCTGTTCTAGAAAAGTTGTCATGACTTGATTGACCGTATCAAACATCGACAAATCGGTCATTGAAATATTTATTTTGACGCTATCATTTAAATCAGCCCCAGCGGCTTTTGCTATAGCCGCTAAATTCTTAAAAACCTGCTTGGCCTGCTGCTTGATATCGTCACTGCACACAACCATCGTATCGGGTAGTAAAGGTATCTGGCCCGAAATATACAGCATCTCACCCAGCTGCACGGCTTGCGAGTAGGGGCCGATTGCCGACGGTGCGGCCGTTGTATTAATAACTTTTTTTTCGTTCATACAGTTTTTTATGCTCTAGCACTTTAGCGTTAGCGTTTTACCCGTTCAACTTTAACAACCGACTTTAATACCCGAATACGACGAATCACACGGGCTAAATGAATACGATTATTAACGGCCAGAAAGATATGGATACTGCTGGATTTAGCATCTCGCTCTTCAACTTTAATCGACTCAATACTGCCGTCTAAACTGCTAATCTTGTTTGCTAATGAAGCGATTATGCCGCGCTGCTGTTCGACTTCTATTTTTAACTCAACTCGATACTCACCTTCAACGTCTTGATGCCAGCCCAGCACGACACCGCGACCCTCTTTATCATTATGCTGTAACTCTTGGTAATTACGGCAGTCGGCGGTATGCACAACGACACCTCGTCCTGCGGTAATATGACCGCCAATATTATCGCCTGGAATAGGGTTACAACATTTGGCGAAGTGAATCATCATTCCTTCAGTGCCGGCAATCACTAGCGGTTTTTCACGATGACCAATGGCCATATCATTGACTTCGGCATCCTCTTGAATATCAAGTAATTGACGTGCCGTTAAAAAAGCAACACGGTTACCTAGGCCAACTTCTTCAAGAATTTGTTCAAAGTCTTGTGCGCCCGACTTATTAACTAATGCGGCAATTTTTTTTGCGCCAACATCATCAAAACTTTGATCAAAACTGGTTAGCGCTTTATTTAACAAGCGCTGGCCTAACTCAACAGCCTCACCTGTCTTTAACTGCTTTAAGTAATGGCGGATTTGGCTTCGGGCACGACTCGTCGCGACGATGTCCAGCCAAACAGGGTTTGGATTGGCGCCAGGCGCGGTAATAACTTCAATCGTCTCGCCACTTTTTAGTGGCTGCGATAGCGCAGCTAAGCGACGATTAATACGACAACCCACGCAGCTATTACCAATATCCGTATGTACGGCATAGGCAAAATCAACGGCGGTAGATCCTAGCGGTAATTCTAAAATTTTTCCCTTTGGCGTAAACACATAGACCTCTTCGGGGAAAAGATCTATTTTAACATTTTCTATAAACTCTAAAGAGTTACCCGCGTTTTGCTGTAACTCTAACAAGCCCTGCACCCACTGCCTTGCGCGCACATGACTGCCCACCGAGGCGTCTTGATTATTCGCTTTATACAGCCAATGAGCCGCGATGCCATTATTGGCCATCTGCTCCATTTCTTCCGTGCGAATCTGTATTTCTATCGGCACACCGTGCATACCAAATAACACTGTGTGTAAAGACTGGTATCCATTGGCTTTAGGAATCGCAATATAATCTTTAAAATGTCCCGGACGTGGCTTGTAAAGGCTATGAATAGACCCCAGTGTTCGATAACAGTCATCGGGCGAGTTGAGAATAATGCGAAAGGCAAAGACGTCCATAATTTCAGTGAATGATCGGCTCTTACTACGCATCTTTTGATAAATACTGTAAAGATGCTTCTCACGACCAATGACCCTTGCGGTGACGCCGTCCTTTCTTAATTGCTCAGCAATTTGTTTTTCGACGTTAGCAACCAACGCCTTGCGATTGCCCCGAATAGACTCGACGGCTGCCTGAATACGCCTGGCCCGCATGGGATAAAGCGTTGAAAAACCCAAATCTTCAAATTCAATTCTTATATCATTCATGCCTAAGCGGTTAGCGATGGGGGCATATATTTCCAGCGTTTCTTTGGCGATTCGGCGACGCTTATCAACCTCTAAAACATCGAGCGTACGCATATTATGAAGACGGTCGGCCAGCTTCACTAAAATAACCCGCAAATCACGCGCCATAGCCATAGCCATTTTTTGAAAGTTCTCGGCCTGCTTTTCAGCTTGCGTTTGAAATTCAAACTGTGTCAACTTACTCACGCCATCGACCAGCTCGGCCACTGTTGGGCCAAACTGGTCGCTCAAGGCTAATTTATCGACCTCAGTGTCTTCAATCACATCATGCAGCATGGCCGCCGCTAAACTCTGATGGTCCATATGCATATCGGCTAGAATATTGGCTACAGCAAGGGGATGAGTGACATAAGGTTCACCTGATCGACGGGTTTGCCCCACATGGGCTTGCTCCGCGCAGTAATAGGCACGACGAACCGTCTCAACCTGTTCAGTATCGAGGTAAGTATCCAGTTTATCGGTTAAATCGCTTATTGTTGTCACCATGACAACAATATAAGCGCTAGAAGAGGTTTTGAATAGAGAAAGTGTTAAAAATGAAGGCTTTAAATTATAAACCGAACTCGGCTGCGAGCTCTTCGGTTAAATCATCAACCTGCTCTTCTGTGCCAATGTTGTTAGGATCGATAAGCCCCTTTTCAATTTCACGTAAAGCAATAACCGGTGGTTTATCATCAGCCACTTCGACCATAGGATCTTTGCCTTGGGTGGCGATTTGACGTGCGCGCTTGCTGGCAACCATCACTAATTCAAAGCGGTTATCAACGTGATCTAAGCATTCTTCTACAGTAATTCTAGCCATGGTATATGCCTGTCTGATGGAATAAAAACGTACAAGCCTTTTGGGCAGGTTCTAAAAAGGTGGAACATTATAAGCAAGTTTAGCCAATTTGGCGAGTATGACGGCTCTTTTAAGGCTAATTATTGGTCGGAATCTTCAATTAATGCCGCTAATAAGTCTTTATATTGCCGTTGTTGCTGGCTAAGGCTCAGCCGTTGAGCCTGAATCACCGCCTGCAAGTCGGATAAAGCAGTATCAAAATCATCGTTTATGATTATGTAGTCGGCCTGATGGTAATGCCGCATCTCATCGACCGCTTCCGCCATTCGGTCGGCAATGACAGCTTCGTCGTCTTGGCCACGGCCCTTTAATCGCGCCTGCAAGGCGGCCATAGAAGGCGGCAAAATAAAAATACCCACCCCCGATTCACCAAGTTCCGCCACTAACCATTGATGGGTTTGCTGCGCGCCTTGCCAATCAATCTCAAGAATAACGTCAGTACCAAGACTCAGTTGCCTGTCAACCCAGTCTTTCGAGGTGCCATAGGCATTGCCAAATACGGTTGCATGTTCTAAAAAGCGACCATCATTAACCATTTGGGCAAACGTCGAGGCTTCAACAAAATGATAATTAACCCCGTCTACCTCGCCGGGTCTCATTGGCCGAGTCGTATGCGAGACCGAAACTTTAAGTCGTTGATCGGCCGCTAATAGCGCATCGACCAAGCTGGTCTTACCCGCCCCGGATGGCGCAGATACCGTGAATAATTGTCCCCTAACCGATGCCATAGCCTTTAACCTGTCCCAGTGATGACTGGTTTATATCGTAAAGGGCAAGGCCATAAATGTAAAATGCCGGATCGACTATTCAATATTCTGTACCTGCTCACGCATTTGTTCGATCAGCACCTTTAAATTAACTGCGCCCTGAGTGCTTTGCGTCGCAATCGATTTTGAGCCTAAAGTATTCGCTTCACGGTTCAACTCTTGCATGAGAAAATCGAGTCGTCGACCGCAGGGTTCCGTCTTAGCCAGTGTGGCGCGAACTTCGTCGGTATGCGCGGTTAATCGGTCAATCTCTTCGGCAATGTCGACTTTTTGCGCTAACATGATGACCTCTTGAGCAACGCGCTCCTGATCAACCTCAATAGCGAGGCTAGCTAGCTTTTCTTCTAGGCGCTGTTGATGTTCGGCTAAAATGCCAGGTAGCGTCTGCTTTATATCGGCGACTAGCTCGTCAATCTGGTCCAGTCGAGTAATGATAGTGGCCGCCATCCGTTGCCCTTCGCTATGGCGAGCCTCGGTTAACTGCCCGAGCGCTTGATTAAAGCTCAGTAGTAAAGCCTCGGTGATCAATTCAATGTTCATTTCACTGACTTGTAACACGCCGGGCCACTGTAAAATTTGGTGGCTACTTAACGGCTCTAAGCTATTATCTTGGTCCTTCAAGCTTTGCGCAGCGAGCAAAAGCGCATCAACCTTAGCTTGATTAATGACGAAACTCTGCTCCGCCTCGCTCGGCTTAAAATGCAAGTGACATTCAACTTTACCGCGAGCAACGGCTTGCCTAATTCTTTCGCGCAATACAGGCTCGATACTTTTAAACTTCTCCGGCAGTTTAAATTGAACTTCCACATAGCGATGGTTAACACTGCGCAACTCCCAAACAAAATCGCCTATCTCATGGCTGCCTTGCACGCGGGCAAAAGCCGTCATGCTATTGGTTGGGTATAAAGGAGTGTGATCGGTCATACTGAGTACCTTCTTAGCAATCAACTGGATGTCATCATCGGTTCGCTCAACCGTGATCCGTGCAATAGTTTCTTGCAGGCAACTATTGTAACCGCAAGCGACAAGGCAAACGAGCGTCGATAAATAAATAAATGCGTTTTTAACAATAACGGCGTATTCACCCTGCGATGTGTATAATAACCAGCTGAATTCGCTCGACGCATTTACATAATCAAACCAACACCAAAGGATACTGTTTCATGCAAAGACCCAGCGGCCGCAATAATGCTGAATTACGTCCCATTTCATTCATTCGGGGAGCAACTAAACACGCTGAAGGATCGGTGATTGCCGAGTTTGGCGATACCCGAGTGCTGTGTACAGCATCGGTCAGTAGAGGTGTGCCTCGGTTCATGAAAGGAGAAGGTCGAGGCTGGATAACCGCCGAATACGGCATGCTGCCTCGATCAACCCACGATCGAATGAGCCGCGAAGCCTCACGAGGTAAGCAAGGCGGGCGAACGCTTGAGATTCAGCGTTTGATTGGTCGCTCCTTACGTTCAGCTGTAGACTTAGACGCCATGGGTGAATTCACTATCACGATCGACTGCGACGTCCTTCAAGCCGATGGCGGCACG